>Ga0070754_10000638_pt1 | contig 31578 bp, 21 predicted proteins | sample VirMetDEL_Sep_01_FD_75181 | JGI IMG/M metagenome (GOLD analysis project Ga0070754, IMG submission 75181) | Aqueous microbial communities from the Delaware River and Bay under freshwater to marine salinity gradient to study organic matter... | ecosystem: Environmental > Aquatic > Marine >...
CACATGGTGCAGGTTGTGGCGGCGGGCGAAGCGTTCCGGCACGGTCATCACCATGTCGGTCTGTTGCATCACGCTGCTGGCCATCAGGTAGTGCTGCGAGCGCAGGGCAATCTTGCGCTGGATACCCATCTTGCCCAGTGCCAGGTCGACGTAGCCGAGGCCACTGCGCCGGCTGGAGATGTGGATGTGAGTCAGCGACAGGTATTCGTCGAGGCTGATCTTTTCCTTGGCCAGCGGATGGCCGGGGCGCATGGCGCAGACGTAGCGATCATCCAGCAGCTTGACGTGACGAACCTGCGGGTCGGTGTTCAATGGTGCGTCGACGGCAAAATCGAGACGGCCGGCGGCCAGTTCCTTGGTGGTTTCGCGGCGCTTGGCCAGGAAGCTCTCGATGCACACGTTCGGTGCCAGGCGACGCAGACGCTGGAACAGCGGCGGCAGGAGAATCTGCTCCGACAGGTCGGTCATGCTGATGCGGTAGGTCTTGCCGGCCTGTTGCGGGTTGAAGGTGCGGCTTTCCTGCACGGAGACGCGCAGCAGCTGCAGGGCGTTGCGCACCGGGCCGATGATGTTCTGCGCCATGGGTGTCGGCACCATGCCTTGGGCAGTACGCACGAACAGCGGGTCGTTGAAGGTTTCGCGCAGGCGGGCGAGGGCGTTGGAAACCGCTGGCTGGGTGATGCCGACGATCTGTCCGGCACGGGTCAGGTTGGCCTCGGTGTAGATGGCGTCGAAGACGATGAAGAGGTTCAGGTCCACCTTGGTCAGGTTCATGCCGGCAGTGCTCCAGGGGCGTCGATATCAATCGATCATATATCGGTTATGAATGTTCATACACGCTGAAAATAGGTTCGATAAATCTTAAGTGCTGTTCTAGCATCATTTCCACAACCTCTCACCCTTTGTCACAAACAGGTAACCCCATGGATTTCGCCTATTCCCCGAAGGTTCAAGAGCTGCGTGAACGTGTCAGCGCATTCATGGAAGCGCACGTCTATCCGGCCGAAGCGGTATTCGAGCGGCAAGTGGCCGAAGGTGATCGCTGGCAGCCGACCGCGATCATGGAAGAACTGAAGAACAAGGCCAAAGCCGAAGGCCTGTGGAACCTGTTCCTGCCCGAGTCCGCCTACGGCGCGGGCCTGACCAACACCGAGTACGCGCCGCTGGCCGAGATCATGGGCCGCTCGCTGATCGGCCCGGAGCCGTTCAACTGCGCTGCGCCGGATACCGGCAATATGGAAGTGCTGGTGCGTTACGGCAACGAGGCGCAGAAGCAGCAATGGCTGGAGCCGCTGCTGTCCGGCGAGATTCGCTCTGCCTTCGCCATGACCAAGCCGGGCGTGGCCTCCTCGGACGCCACCAACATGCAGGCCAACGCCCGCCGTGAAGGTGATGAGTGGGTGATCAATGGCCGCAAGTGGTGGACCTCCGGTGCCTGCGACCCGCGCTGCAAGGTGATGATCTTCATGGGCCTGACCAACCCGGACGCGCCGCGTCACCAGCAGCACTCGATGATCCTGGTACCGATGGATGCGCCGGGTGTCACTGTACTGCGCCCGCTGCCGGTATTCGGCTACGACGATGCGCCGCATGGCCATGCCGAGGTGCTGTTCGAGAACGTGCGGGTGCCCTATGAGAACGTGCTGCTGGGCGAGGGGCGTGGTTTCGAGATTGCCCAGGGTCGTCTCGGCCCAGGCCGCATCCACCACTGCATGCGTTCGATCGGAATGGCCGAACGGGCCCTGGAGCTGATGTGCAGGCGCGCCGTGAGCCGCACGGCCTTCGGCAAACCCCTGGCGCGCCTGGGTGGCAACATCGACCACATCGCCGATTCGCGCATGGAGATCAACCAGGCGCGCCTGCTGACCCTCAACGCGGCCTACATGATGGATACCGTCGGCAACAAGATCGCGGCCAGCGAGATCGCCCAGATCAAGGTGGTGGCGCCCAACGTGGCGCTGAAGGTGATTGACCGGGCAATTCAGATGCACGGTGGTGCCGGGGTTTCCAACGACTTCCCGTTGGCTTACTGGTACGCCATGCAACGTACCCTGCGCCTTGCCGACGGCCCGGACGAGGTGCATCGCGCCGCCATCGGCAAGTACGAGATCGGCAAGTACGTGCCGCGTGACGTGATGAAAGCCAGTCGCTGATTCAGCGGCTCCGTATAAAGAAGAGGCCCGCTTGTGCGGGCCTCTTCTTTAATGTCTGCGAGCTCAGGGCAATCTGTCGTCCGAGCGTTGCTCCTGATCCAGCCAGTCCAGGCGCACATGCAGTTGCGCGGCGAAGGTACGTGCCGCCAGTTCTTCTTGAAAGGTCAGTGCGCGACGCCCGAATCGTACCTGCCAGAGCAGTTGGCCCTGGCGCTCGATGAGTTCTATGCAGACTTCGGGCATCGCTTCTCCTCAGGTGGCGCTGGCCTTGTCGCGCGTCTTCAGCAGCGACAACAGCACGCCGCCAGCCAGCAGGCCCAAGGTTACGCCAAGTGAGAGCAGGGCTGGAACCTTGATCAGGTCGTGCAGGAAGATCTTGCCGCCGATGTACATCAGCACCAGCGCCAGGGCGTACTTCAGGTAGATGAAGCGGTGCATCAGCGCCGCCAGGGCGAAGTACAGCGCGCGCAAGCCAAGAATGGCGAAGATGTTCGAGGTGTAGACGATGAACGGGTCCTGCGAGATGGCCAGCACCGCCGGCACGCTATCCACCGCGAACACCAGGTCGGCCAGTTCGATCAGCACCAGTGCCAGTAGCAGCGGGGTGGCATAGAGCAGTGGCTTGCCGCTGACCTTGTCCTTCAGGCGCACCAGGAACTTGCCTTCGTGCAGGTCGTCGGTCACACGAATGTGCTTGCGCACGAAGCGGATCACCGGATTCTGCGCCAGGTCTGGATGCGACTCTTCGTCACCGCCACTGCGCAGCATCTTGATGCCACTGAACAGCAGGAAGGCGCCAAAGATGTAGAGAATCCAGTCGAACTGCTGCACCAGGGCCGTGCCCAGGCCGATCATGATCGCGCGCAGGACGATGACCCCGAGAATGCCCCAGAACAGCACGCGATGCTGGTACTTACGCGGGATGTTGAAGTAGCCGAGGATCATCGCCATGACGAAGACGTTGTCCATCGACAGCGATTGTTCCACCAGGAAACCGGTGTAGTACTCCATCGCCTTGGTGCCGCCGAGCTGCCACCAGATCCAGCCGCCGAAGGCGACGCCGACACTGAAGTAGCCCGAATACAGCAGCAGGCTCTCGCGCATCTCGATTTCATGCTGATCGCGATGCAGCACGCCGAGGTCGAGTACCAGCAGGATGATGATCAGTGCCAGAAAGGCCAGCCAGAACCAGCCGGGGGTACCGAAGATGGGGGATGTCAAAAAGGCAAGTAGAGCGTCCATGAGCCCTCCCTTATGTCTGCCTGAGTTGAAAGAAATCCACTCAGTGACTCCGACATCACGGTGAGAAAACTCACCGCCAGAGGGGCCCGGCGTCACGCGGTGCGAAGACTAACGCTGAGTCGACAGGCTGCCAAGCCCCCTGGTGGGGAATATTTTCTGCGGTCAGTAGACCCAGACTTCGACCCGCCGATTGCGAATGCGACCGTTGTCCTGATCATTGGCTGCCACTGGCAGCTCACTGCCCATGCCGGTGATCTCGCGAAACAGCACGCCCTGTCTGGCCAGCTCGCGGCGCACTGCCATGGCGCGCAGTTTCGACAGCAGCTCGGCGCGTTCGGGGTCACTCTTCGGGTCGCCGAAACCGACCAGCACCACCTTGTTCTGCAGCTTGTCGTGTTGCTTGAGATAGTCCAGCACCCGCTGCAGATCGCGCTGGGCCTTGTTGTCCAGGGTGGCGCTGCCTTCCTGGAAACGGAAGTTCACCGACAATCGCTGGGCTTGCTGTGCCAGTTGCCGATAATCGCTGGGCATCTGTGCATCGGCCGTCACCTTCACCGTCTGCACGGTCTGGGCGATGAAACCGCTGCTATCAACGATGGCCTGGCCGCGGGGGCTATGGGTGAATTCGATCAGTGCACGCGCCCAGGGATTGCTCAACTGAGGATCGTTATAGATGAACAGACGACGCGCCAGGGGATAGTCCTCGGTGGCGATCAGCGTGGTACTCGGCGGCATGGGCTGCGAATCGCCAGCCGCGACGGCGACAGCCTTGGCCTGGCGAATGTAGGGCAGGCCGATGAAGCCGATGCCGTTGGGATCGCTGCTCACCGAGTCGGACAGTTGATTGCTGGACTCGAAGCGTTGTGCGGCGGCGGCGAGCGTGCGCCCGCCCGGTGCCAGCACCAGCTCCTTGAAGGTGTCGTAAGTGCCGGAGTTGTCATCGCGCGCATAGGGACGAACCTTGCCAGGCTTGCCACCCAGCGCCGCCCAGTCATCGATCCCCCCGGAGAACAGCTGTGCGATCTGCTCGACACTGAGCGCGGTAATCGGGTTCGATGGGTGAACGATGATCGCCAGGCCGTCGATGGCGATGACCTGCTCGCTCTGCGGGCTATGCATGTCGCCCAGCGACGCCAGGGAGGCGGCTTCGCCATCCTTGATCGGCCGCGACGAGGCGGCCAGATCGGCACTGCCATCCTTGAGTGAGGTAAAGCCGGTGCCTGAGCCGTGCGCCGCCACCTCGACTACGATCAGGCGGCCATCGCTCTGGCGTGCGAGCAGGCGTTGCTCGTTCTCACGGGAGCCATTCTCGCTACGAATGTCATGCAGCCCTTGAGCCTCGAACAGCCCTTTGATCAATTCCGGGCCAAGCTTGGCACCGATGGTGTTGGAGCCCTGGATGCGCAGCACTGGTTGATCGCCTTCGGAGGCGGGCAGGGCAGCGAAGACCGAAAGGGGCAAGGCGTAGCAGATGAAACCGATCAGCAGCAGTGACAGAGTACGACCCCAGAGGTCGCGGTCGGCGGACAGGGCGCGCGGCATGCGGCAGGCACCTTCTAATGGGTGAGAGGAAGTGCCGCGCAGATTAAGTCAGTCAGATTGCAGTGATATGACGGCGTGCGTGATCTGCACGCCTCACGTGTTTCAGCTCAGCTCCAGCCAGATCGGCGCATGATCGGACGGCTTTTCCATGCCGCGCAGATCGTAGTCGATGCCGGCATCCTTGAAGCGCGCCTGCAGCGGCTGGCTGGCGAGGATCACGTCGATACGCAGGCCGCGCTTGGGGTCGTCTTCGAAGCCACGGCTGCGGTAGTCGAACCAGCTGAAACGATCATTCACCTCAGGATTGAGGTGGCGGAAGCTGTCCACCAGGCCCCAGCTCTTGAGGGTCGCCAGCCACTCGCGCTCCTCCGGTAAGAAGCTGCACTTGCCAGTTTTCAGCCAGCGCAGACGGTTGGGCTCGCCGATGCCGATGTCGCAATCTTCCGGGCTGATATTGATGTCGCCCATCACCACCAACGCCTGCTGCGGATCGAAGCGCTCTACCAGCAGTTGCTGCAAGTCGGCATAGAAACGCTGCTTGGCCGGGAACTTCACTGGATGGTCGCGGCTTTCGCCCTGCGGGAAATAACCGTTCATGACGGTCACCGGGTTGCCGTTGTCGTCGGCGAAGGTGCCGTAGATGAAGCGCCGCTGAGCGTCCTCGCCGTCACCAGGGAACCCCTTGTGCAGGCTCAGCGGCGCCTGGCGCGAGAGCAGGGCGACGCCGTAGTGGCCTTTCTGGCCGTGGTAATGCACGTGGTAGCCGAGCTGGCGGATCTCCGCTTCCGGAAACTGCTCATCGGCGACCTTGGTTTCCTGCAGGCCGATCACGTCTGGCTGGTGTTTTTCGATCAAAGCTTGCAGCTGATGAGGGCGCGCGCGTAGGCCATTGATATTGAACGATACGATTTTCATGGGCAGCGGGTCCTGGGCAAAAGGCGATGCTAGCCGATCCTCGACGCTCGCGGCCAGCGCCTGGCGGGTGCCGGGTGGTGATGCTAGGGTCTGTACTAAAAGTCGCTGAGCGAAGGTCAGGCAATATCGATTGCGGCCCCGCAGAAACAGGCGAAAAACGGTCGGAGTCGCGCTCGACTTTAAGAGTTGTAAATGAGCATTTTGATCGGGCTCGCGCACGAGCCTGTTTTTAACGCAGCATCACCGAGCGCAGGCACTTTTCGTACAGAGCCTAAGTTGGCTGTGAGGCGCCTGACCCACAACTTATAACAACAGAGGTCCACCATGCCCCATAACGCTCCTGCAGAAGTGCGCATGCTCAATGGTGGTTACGCCCGCGAGGTGCGCTCGCTGCTCTACCATGCCTATCGCCATGAGCCGACCTTTGCCTACCTGTTCGAAGCCGAACGGGCGGGTTTCGACCAGCGCGTGCGCGCGACGATTCGCGAACTGGTGCAGCAGCATTTCGCCGAAGACCTGCCGGCTATCGGCCTGCTGATCGATGATCGGTTGATCGGCGCGGCACTGATCGCACCGCCACAGCGTCGTCTGGACATCACCGAAAGCTGGAGCTGGCGTCTGCGCATGCTGCTGAGCACCGGCTTCGGCTGCACCAAGCGCTACCTCGAATACCACGATGCGGTACTCGCCAGCCTGCCGCCCGGTCCTTACCACGTGCTGCCGCTCCTGGGCATTCACCCGGAGTTTCAGGGGCAGCATCGCGGCGAGCAGCTGCTCGAGGCGCTGCACGACTGGTGCGCGCAGGACAGCGGTTCGCAAGGGGTGGTGCTGGATACTGGTAATGCGCGCTATCTGGAGTTCTACCGGCGCCAGGGTTACGAAGAAATTGGTGAGCTGGCCATCGGCCCGGTGGTCGAGCACGTGTTCTTCCACCCCAACCCGCAACCGGTGGTCAGAGCCAGCGCCTGAACCCCGGCTGTCTGGCTGAAACGCAACGGCTCTGGCGCGGGCTGTACTCCGTGGTAGCATCCCTCGCCATGAGTGTATATGGACATATTCGGCGCAGCCTGGTGCTGCTGCTGATCAGTACGGGTGCCTTCGCAGCGAGCGAGCTTGACGTAAGAGTCACCCCGAGCAATTCGGCTCTCAAGGCCAATATCGAAGGTTATGTCGGCAGCCTCGATGGACTCGATGCGCAGTCGCTGCGGCGCATGCGCCGTATCGCCGAAAACGAGGCCGACAAGGCTGCTCAGGCCCTGGGTTATTACCAGGCGCGCATTCGTAGCCGTATCGAGGAGGGCGAAACCCCACGCCTGGTGCTTGAGGTCGAGCCCGGTGAACGCATTCGCCTGCGCAACGTCGACATCCGTATTGAAGGTCCCGCCAGCGAGCTGTCAGCCTTTCGCGTACCCAGCGCCAGTCGCCTGAAAGCCGGCTCGGTGCTCAACCATGGACGCTACGAGGACGCCAAGCGGCTGATCCAGAATCAGGCCTCGCGCTACGGTTTCTTCGACGGCCGATTCTCCCGTCAGCGCTTGGAAATCGATCCGGCTGCTGGCGTCGCCGATATCGAACTGGTGTTCGTCAGCGGGCCACGCTACAGCCTGGGCGATATCGCCTTCAGTGGTGACTTCCCGTTCGATGAAGAGCTGTTGCTGCGCATGGTGCCGTTCGACCCGGACACGCCGTACGACTCCGAGTTGATCGCCGAGCTGTATCAGGCATTGCAGTCCAGCGGCTATTTCGAGTCGGTGCGGGTCGATGCCATTCCCACCCAGGCCAATCAACTGCGCATTCCCGTGACGGTAGCGCTGCAGGTGCGCGAGCCGCGCACCATGGGACTGGGGCTGGGGTTTTCCACGGATGTCGGGCCGCGTCTGCGCGCCAACTGGACGCGCCACTGGCGCAATCCGCAAGGGCATAGCTACGGGGTGGAAACCGAGTTGTCCGCGCCGCGGCAGAACGTTGGCCTGTGGTATGACATCCCCGGTGATCCCCCACTGACCGACAAATTGCGCCTGGCTGGCGGCTATCAATACGAAGAGTTGGCCAGCAATGACAGCCTGAGCCGGCTGCTCACCCTTGGCCCGGAATGGCACAGCCAGCGCTCTGGCGGTTGGCAGCGCGTGCTGTCGGTGAAGTGGCAGCGCGAAGAGTATCGCCTGGGTGACGACTCCGGGCTGAGTACTCTGTTGATGCCCGGTGTCAGCTATTCGCTGCTGCGCAGCGACAACCGCCTCGATCCGAACCAGGGCTACCGCGTGCAGTTCGACCTGCGCGGCGCCGTCGATGGTGTGCTCTCAGATGCCAACGTGCTGCATGGCAACGTCATGCTCAAGGGCCTGACCACCGTATTCGACAATCACCGTCTGCTCGGCCGTGTGCAGTTCGGTGGCACCGAGACCAATGGTTTCTCCTCGGTGCCGCCGTCGCTGCGTTTCTTCGCCGGCGGTGATCAGAGCGTACGCGGTTACGACTACCAGAGCCTGTCGCCGGAGAACAACCAAGGCGACAAGATCGGCGGCCGCTACCTGTTCGCCGTCAGCGCCGAGTATCAGTACAGTCTCACCGACAAGTGGCGCCTGGCGACCTTCATCGACCAGGGCAATTCCTTCAATTCGCTGGACATCCCCACCTTGAAGACCGGCGTCGGTTTCGGCGTGCGCTGGGTTTCGCCGGTTGGCCCGCTGCGCCTGGACCTCGCCCATGCGCTGGATGATGACGGCGGTGTGCGCCTGCATTTCTCCATGGGGCCTGAGCTATGACCCGGCGCCTGTTGAAATGGCTGGCTGGCGGTCTACTCGGCCTGGTGTTGCTGCTCGCCGCGGCACTGTGGACGCTGTTTGGCACTCAGGGCGGCAGCCGTTGGCTGCTGGCGCAGGTACCCGGCCTGCAGGTCGATAACTTCGTCGGGCGTCTGGGCGGTGCCTGGCAGGCGGATGCGCTGCTCTGGCAACAGGACGAGATGCGCGTGGAGCTGCAGCAACTGGACATGGCCTGGTCGCCGTCCTGTCTGTTGCGCCTAACGCTGTGCGTCGAGCGCCTGCATCTGCAGCAGGCAGCGCTGAACCTGCCACCAAGCGGTGAGCCAAGCAGCGAACCGCTGAGCCTGCCGAGCCTGAATCTGCCGCTGCGCTTGCAGCTTGGCGATATTCAGCTGGGCGAGTTGCGTCTGGATGGCCAGACGCAACTGAGCGATCTCGAACTGATCGCCAGCTGGAACGAGCAGGGCGTCGACCTGCAACGCCTGACGCTGCAACGTGATGACTTGAGCCTGGATGTCAGCGGTCGCTTGACGCCGCAGGGCGACTGGCCGCTGGCCTTGAGTGGGCGCCTGCAGTTGCCGGAGGTGGATGGCAAGCCCTGGCAGATCGCCTTGCAGATCGGCGGTGAGTTGCAGCGCAGCCTTGAGCTCGACGCGGACAGCAGTGGATACCTCGATGCTCGCCTGCAAGGCAAGGTGCAGGCCTTGGCGGAGCATTTGCCTGCCGAGTTGCGCCTGACCAGTCGCGACTTCCAGGCCAGTAGCGCCTTGCCGCCAACCTTGCACCTGCAGGATCTGCAATTGACGGCCAAAGGCGACTTGGCGGCTGGCTATCGCGTCGACGGCAGCGCCAATCTGCCTGCCGAGCAGGCGCCGATGCCGCTGACCTTGAGCGGACGTGTCGATGCTGCCGGCGCAGATATCGACTTGCTGCGCATCCAGGCGCAAGAGCAGCACCTGCAGGTCCAGGGCAAGCTGGCCTGGAGCGAGGCCTTCAGTGCCGATGCGCAGCTGGACTGGCTGGATTTCCCATGGCAGCGCCTGTACCCGATGGACGAGCCGCCACCGGTGGCTCTGCGTAACCTGCAGGCCGAGGTCAGCTATAGCGAAGGTAATTACCTGGGTAACTTCGCGGCGCAATTGCAGGGCCCCGCTGGAGACTTCAGCCTGAGCAGTCCGGTCAGTGGCGATCTTGGCCAGGTCAGCTTGCCGCAATTGCAACTGGTGGCTGGCCAGGGTCGCGCCGAAGGTGTGGTCAAGGTCGGTTTTGCTGACGGCATCGACTGGCAGGCGATGCTGCAGCTCAGCGCCCTCGACCCAGGTTATTGGCTGGCGGAGATGCCCGGTGATCTGGCCGGTCCGCTGAATACCTCGGGCAGCTTCAATGCCGGCTCGCTGCAGGCCAAGGCCGATATCGACCTCAATGGCCGCCTGCGCGGCCAACCTGCGCAATTGCAGGTGCAGGGTGCCGGTGCCGGCGAGCAGTGGCAGCTGGAACGGCTACTGGTGCGCCTGGGCGACAACCGGATCAGCGGCCAGGGCGCGCTGGATCAGCGTTTGCGGGGCCAGCTGGAGTTGGCCTTGCCGCGCCTGGGGCAACTCTGGCCCGGCTTGCAGGGCCAAATACAAGGCCAACTGTCCGTGGCCGGCACTTTGCAGGCGCCACAAGGCCAGCTGGCGTTGAGCGGTGAGCGCCTGGCCTTTGGTGACCCCAGCCTGCGGCGCCTGCAATTGGATGCGACGCTGGATGCACGGCAACAGGCAAAAATCGGTTTGAATCTGCGTGGTATCCGTATCGGTGACACCTATCTGGGGCGCTTGCAGGCCGACGGTCGTGGCGATCAGCGTACGCAGGCGCTGGACATCGATCTGCAAGGCCCGCTGCTACAACTGGCCTTGGCCATCAATGGCAACCTCAGCGAACAGGGCGATTGGCGCGGGCGCATCGCCAGCGGTCGCGTGCAGAGCGGTGGACAGGACTGGCAACTGCAGCAAGCAGCGAGCCTGGAACGCCTGGCCAGCGGGCGGTTGAATCTGGGGGCGCATTGCTGGCAATCCGGGGATGCCAGCCTCTGCGGTGGGCAACAGCGGCTGATGCCACAGCCCAGCCTGGACTGGCGTCTGCAGAATTTTCCCCTGGCCAGCCTGCAACCCTGGCTGCCAGAGGATTTCGCCTGGCAGGGGCGGTTGGACGGTCAGCTGAAGGTCGAGCTGCCCGATAGCGGCCCCAACGGTCAGGTCACGCTCGATGCTGGCGGCGGCAACCTGCGTATTCGTCAGCCGGATGAAGAACAGTGGCTGGATTTTCCCTACGACAGCCTGCGCCTGGACAGCACGCTGCGCCCGCAGCGGGTGGACAGCGAGCTGCGCTTCGTCAGCCGACGTTTGGGGGAGCTGGTGTTGCAGGCGCAGATCGACCCGCGCCCGGCGAACAAACCGGTCAACGGCGAGTTTCGTTTGAATGGTTTCGATCTGGCCGTGCTGCGTCCCTTTGTACCCATGGCGGACAAGCTCGAAGGCACGCTGCAGGGCAACGGCAGCATAAGTGGTCACCTGTTGGCGCCGCAGATCAACGGCCAACTGCGCCTGGACGGCGGCGAGCTGTCCGGCAACCAGCTGCCGGTCAGCCTGGAGGGCTTGCAGCTGCAGGCGTTGATCGCCGGCGAGCAGGTGCAGCTATCGGGCGATTGGCGCAGCGGCGAGCAAGGCCGCGGCAGCTTGCGTGGCCAACTGACCTGGGCCGAGGGGCTCAGTGGCGATCTGGCGCTGCAGGGGCAGCGTCTGCCGGTGAAGGTCGAGCCCTATGCCGAGTTGGAGGTCGAGCCGGATTTGCAACTGCAGTTGCGTGAGCAGCAGATGGCGGTCAGTGGCAAGGTCGGCGTACCGCGGGGTGTGATCAGCGTGCGCGAGCTACCGCCGTCAACGGTGAAGGTTTCCGGTGATGCACGGGTGGTTGGGCGTGAGGTGCCGGAGGCCGAGCAGGGCATAGGCATCGCCATGGATGTCGATGTCGAGGTCGGGCAGGACAAGCTGGCCTTCAGCGGCTTCGGCCTGAGCGCCGACCTGCGCGGGCGCGTACACATCGGCGATAACCTCGATACCCGCGGTGAGCTGGATCTGGTCAACGGCCGCTATCGCGCCTACGGCCAGCGCCTGACCATCCGTCGCGCACGTCTGCTGTTCACCGGGCCGATCGATCAGCCATTCCTCGATGTCGAGGCGATTCGCCGGGTCGATACGGTCGTCGCCGGTATCCGCCTGTCCGGCAGTGCCGAGCAGCCCAGTACCACGGTCTTCGCCGAGCCGGCCATGAGCCAGGAACAGGCGTTGTCCTATCTGGTGCTGGGGCGACCGCTGGGGCAAAGCACGGGTGACAACAACATGCTCGGCCAGGCAGCGCTGGCGCTTGGTCTGGCCGGCAGCAGTTCGATCACCACTGGCCTGGCCAACAGCCTGGGCATACAGGATTTCCAGCTCGACACCGAGGGCAGCGGCGTGACCACCAGCGTGGTGGCCAGCGGCAATATCACCGAGCGCCTTAGCTTGCGTTACGGTGTCGGCGTGTTCGAGCCGGCCAATACCATTGCCCTGCGTTACGAACTCAGTCGCCGTCTGTACCTGGAGGCCGCCAGCGGCCTGGCCAGTTCGCTCGACCTGTTCTATCGGCGGGATTTCTGATGGGGGCGCGATATTTCGCTAAATCCCTACATGGCTGCGGGTGTATCGGCAGCGCTTCTGCGCTAGTCTGGACGCATGGTCGGGCCGTGACCTGCCATTCGATGGAGCATTCGCCACGGCGAACCCCATGTCACACATTTGCCCTTCAACCCCCTGAACGATAAGGAAACTCTCATGGCGCAAGTCACTCTCAAAGGCAACCCGGTGCAGGTCGATGGTCAACTGCCGCAGGCCGGCCAACAGGCTCCGGCTTTCAGCCTGGTCGCTGGCGACCTGAGCGACGTCACCCTGGCCAGCCTGGCCGGCAAGCGCAAGGTGCTGAACATCTTCCCGAGCGTCGACACCCCGACCTGCGCCACCTCCGTGCGCAAGTTCAATGCCGAAGTCAGCCAACTGAACAACACCGTGGTGCTGTGCATCTCCGCTGACCTGCCGTTCGCCCAGGCGCGCTTCTGCGGCGCCGAAGGTCTGGACAGCGTGGTCAACCTGTCGACCCTGCGTGGTGCCGACTTCCTCAAGAACTATGGCGTGGCCATTGCCAGCGGCCCGCTGACCGGCCTGGCCGCGCGCGCCGTGGTGGTTCTGGATGAAAGCGACAAGGTGCTGCACAGCGAGCTGGTTGGCGAGATCGCTGACGAGCCGAACTATGCCGCTGCCCTGGCCGTGCTCAAGTAATCGGCAAGTAAAAACAGACGGCCTGCTTAGCAGGCCGTTTTTATTTGTGTACCAAGGCGAACGTTCGGGGTACCTCGGCAGTCTCTTGCCGGCCCAAGAATTTATCGCGGACACAAACAGTTAGTAACGTAAGGGGAGGGTAAAAAGCGGGTAAATGGGCTTTGCTTGACGCAGGCCAGTGCTTATCGTTCCGACTCCCACCAAAAGTGACCTCGCGCCTGCCATGTCGAATGCCCCCTCGTCCTCCTCTAACACCTCCCGCCAATGGCTGATCGGCCTCACGCTGCTCGCTGTACTGCTTCTGCTGCTGTGGTGGTTCTGGCCGAGCACGCCGCAGGGCCAGCAGATGGGCCGTGGCCGCTTCGGTGACATGGGGCCAGTGCCGGTGCGTGTGGCCGAGGTCACGCAGGGCGAGTTTGCCATCGAGCTCAAGGCGCTCGGCACGGTCACGTCCTACAACACGGTCAACGTGCGCTCGCGGGTCGATGGTGAACTGGTCAAGGTGCTGTTCGATGAGGGTCAGCAGGTCAAGGCCGGCGACCTGCTGGCGGTGATCGATCCACGCCCTTATCAGGTGGCCTTGCAGCAGGCGCAGGGGGCGTTGCAGGAAAACCAGGCGCAATTGAAAAACGCCGAGCTGGACCTGCAGCGCTACAAGGGCCTGTACGCCGAAGACAGCATTGCCAAACAGACCCTGGACACCCAGCAGGCCCTGGTCAATCAGTACCGTGGCAGCCTGCAGAGCAACCAGGCGGATGTCGCCACGGCTAAGCTCAACCTCGACTTCACCCAGATCCGCGCGCCCATCGATGGCCGTCTCGGTCTGCGTCAGCTGGATGTCGGCAACCTGGTCAGCAGCGGCGACACCACGCCGCTGGTGGTGATCACCCAGGCCGACCCGATTGCGGTGATCTTCACCATTCCCGAAGGCGACCTGCCGGCCGTGCTGCAACGTCGCCGCGACGGCAGCGTCCTCACCGTCGAAGCCTGGGACCGTGGCGAGCGCCTGAAGCTGGACGAGGGCGTGCTGGAGAGCCTGGACAACCAGATCGACACCACCACCGGTACGGTCAAGCTCAAGGCGCGTTTCGACAACGCCGAGCAGATGCTTTTCCCTAATCAGTTCGTCAACGTGCGTCTGCGCGTCGATACCCGCGAGGCTGCCACCATCATCCCGTCCGCCGCGGTGCAGTTCGGCACCCAGGGCACATTCGTCTATGTGGTAGACGGTGATAACAAGGTGAGCGTCCGGCCGCTCAGCATCGCCGCCAGTGATGCCGAACGCAGCATGGTTACCGAAGGCGTGCAGCCGGGTGAGCGACTGGTGCTGGAAGGCACCGACCGCCTGCGTGACGGCAGTGAGGTTGAAGTGGTCGACCCGCAGGCTGGGCAAACGCCCAAGGCTGAAGGGCAGGGTGAACCTGGCCAGGCTGCCGCCCGGAACGACGCATGAACATCTCCCGCCCCTTCATCCTGCGGCCGGTTGCCACCACGCTGTTGATGGTGGCGATCTTCCTCAGCGGTCTGATCGCCTATCGTCTGCTGCCAGTCTCGGCGCTGCCGGAGGTGGATTACCCGACCATCCGCGTGCTGACTCTCTATCCCGGCGCCAGCCCGGATGTGATGACCAGTGCCGTGACGGCGCCATTGGAGCGCCAGTTCGGGCAGATGGCCGGGCTCAAGCAGATGTCTTCGACCAGCTCTGGCGGCGCCTCGGTGATCACCCTGCGCTTCAATCTGGACGTCTCCCTGGCGGTGGCCGAGCAGGAAGTGCAGGCGGCGATCAACGCGGCGAGTAACTTGCTGCCTGGTGATCTGCCGGCACCGCCGGTGTACAACAAGGTCAACCCCGCCGATACGCCGGTACTGACGTTGGCGGTCAGCTCAAAGACGCTGCCGCTGCCGCAGGTCAATGACCTGGTCGATACCCGTCTGGCGCAGAAGCTGGCGCAAACCAGCGGCGTTGGCCTGGTGACCCTGGCCGGCGGGCAGCGTCCGGCCGTGCGTATTCGCGTCAACCCGGAGGCGCTGGCGTCCTACGGCCTGAGCCTGGCCGACGTGCGCAACCTGATCACCGCCAGCAACGTCAACCAGCCCAAGGGCAATTTCGATGGACCCACGCGGGTTTCGCAGCTCGATGCCAACGACCAGCTGAAATCCGTCGAGGAATACCGCGAGCTGATCCTCAACTACGAGAACGGCTCGGCGCTGCGCCTGAAGGATGTCGCCGAGATCATCGACGGCGCCGAGAATGAGCGCCTGGCAGCCTGGGCCAACCGTAACCAGGCGGTGCTGGTGAATGTACAGCGCCAGCCCGGCGCCAATGTGATCGATGTGGTCGACCGCATCCAGAGCCTGCTGCCGCACCTGACCGAGGGTCTGCCGGCCAGCGTCGAGGTCAAGGTACTCACCGACCGCACGCAGACCATCCGTGCGGCCGTGCGCGACGTGCAGCACGAGCTGCTGCTGGCCATCGCCCTGGTGGTGATGGTGACCTTTCTGTTCCTGCGCAAGCTGTCGGCGACCCTGATCCCGTCCATCGTCGTGCCGTTGTCGCTGATCGGCACCTTCGGCGTGATGTACCTGGCCGGTTTCACCATCAACAACATGACGCTGATGGCGCTGACCATCGCCACCGGCTTCGTGGTCGACGACGCCATCGTCATGCTGGAGAACATCGCCCGTCATCTGGAGGAGGGCGAGACACCGCTCAACGCCGCGCTCAAAGGCGCCCGGCAGATCGGCTTCACCCTGGTCTCGCTGACTCTGTCGCTGATTGCCGTACTGATTCCGCTGCTGTTCATGGCCGACGTGGTGGGGCGGTTGTTCCGCGAGTTCGCCATCACCCTGGCGGTGGCCATCCTGATTTCCCTGGTGGTGTCGCTGACCTTGACGCCGATGATGTGCGCGCGCCTGCTCAAGGCGGAAAAGCCGGAGAGCGAAGGGCGTTTCTATCAGATGGCCGGCGGCGTCATCGACGCCATGATCGCGCGCTACGGCGTGTGGCTGCAGTGGGTGCTCAAGCATCAGCCGCTGACCCTGCTGGTAGCCGTGGCGACCCTGGGCCTGACGGTGTTGTTGTACCTGGCCGTGCCCAAGGGCTTCTTCCCGGTGCAGGACACCGGGGTGATCCAGGGTATTTCCGAGGCGCCGCAGTCGATTTCCTTCAGCGCCATGAGCGAGCGCCAGCAGCGCCTGGCCGATGTGATCCTGCGCGATCCGGCGGTGGCCAGCTTGTCCTCGTCGATTGGCGTGGACGGTGACAACCCGACGCTCAACAGTGGCCGCCTGCTGATCAACCTGAAGACCCATGCCGAGCGTGATGTCACCGCCAGTGAGGTGATCGAGCATCTGCGCCCGGAGCTGGCGAAGATTCCCGGTATCGAGCTGTTCATGCAGCCGGTGCAAGACCTGACCATCGAGGATCGCATCAGTCGCACCCAGTTCCAGTTCACCCTCGAGTCGCCCGACAGCCCGCTGCTGGAGGCCTGGACGCCGCGCCTGGTCGAGGCGCTGCGCGAGCAACCGGAACTGACCGACGTAGCCAGCGACCTGCAGAACCGTGGTCTGCAGGTGTACCTGGATATCGATCGCGATGCGGCCGCGCGCCTGGGTATCAACGTCGGTAACATCGACGATGCGCTTTACGACGCCTTCGGCCAGCGCCAGATCAGCACCATCTACACCCAGGCCAGCCAGTACCGCGTGGTGCTGGAAAGCCGCGATGGTGGGCGCATCGGCCTGGCCGCGCTGCGCCAGATCCACGTCGCCACCGGCGACGGCCAGCAGGTACCGCTGTCATCCCTGGCACACATCGAGGAGCGCCCGGCCAGCCTGTTGATCAACCACATCGGTCAGTTCCCGGCGGTGACCCTGTCGTTCAACCTGGCGCCGGGCGTATCGCTGGGCGAGGCGGTCGCCGTGATCGAGCGGGTCGAGCAGGAAATCGGCTTGCCCGGTGGCATCAACAGTCAATTCCAGGGCGCTGCCGAAGCGTTCCGGGCATCGCTGTCGTCGACCTTGCTGCTGATCCTGGCGGCCATCGTCACCATGTACATCGTGCTCGGCGTGCTCTACGAGAGCTACATCCACCCGATCACCATTCTCTCCACGTTGCCGTCGGCCGGCGTCGGCGCGCTGCTGGCGTTGCTGCTGACGGGTAATGACCTGGGGTTGATTGCCATCATCGGCATCATCCTGTTGATCGGTATCGTCAAGAAGAACGCGATCATGATGATCGACTTCGCCCTCGACGCCGAACGCCATCAGGGGATGGCGCCCGAGGCAGCGATCTACCAGGCGGCGTTGCTGCGCTTTCGGCCGATCCTGATGACCACCCTGGCGGCGTTGTTCGGTGCCATTCCGCTGATGCTCGCCTCGGGCTCTGGCGCCGAGCTGCGTCAGCCGCTGGGCCTGGTGATGGTCGGCGGGCTGCTGGTCAGCCAGGTGCTGACGCTGTTCACCACGCCGGTGATCTACCTGTACTTCGATCGCCTATCGCGGCGTTTCAGCGGGCGTAGCGCTGCCGGAGTGGTGGTATGACTGGTGCGTGGCTTTTCCTCCCCTCTCCCGCTTGCGGGAGAGGGGCCGGGGGAGAGGGCGGGTGTCGCGCTGTTCTATCGGCCCTCTCCCCAACCCTCTCCACTAGGCGTGCCCCCAATAAATGGGAGAGTGAGCAGGCCATGCCCTCATGAACCTCTCCGCGCCCTTCATCCGCCGTCCTGTGGCCACGCTGCTGCTGAGCCTGGCGATCATGCTGCTCGGCGGCGTCAGCTTCGGCCTGTTGCCGGTGTCGCCGCTGCCGAACATGGACTTCCCCGTGATCACCGTGCAGGCCAATCTGCCTGGGGCCAGTCCACAGATCATGGCCTCTACGGTGGCCACGCCGCTGGAGCGCTCGCTGGGCAGCATCGCCGGCGTCAACCAGATGAACAGCAACAGCAGCCAGGGCAGTACGCGGATCATGGTCGAGTTCGACCTGAACAAGGACATCAACACCGCCGCGCGTGAGGTGCAGGCTGCTATCAACGCCGCCCGCGAGCTGTTACCCAGCGGCATGCGCACCATGCCCAGCTACCGCAAGATCAACCCGTCGCAAGCGCCGATCATGGTCATCTCGCTGACCAGCGATACCTTGAACAAAGGGCAACTGTACGACGTGGCCTCGACCATCCTGGCGCAGAAGCTGTCGCAGGTCACTGGCGTCGGCGAAGTGCAGATTGGCGGCAGTTCGCTGCCTGCCGTGCGGGTGGCGCTGGAGCCGCGTCTGCTCGATCAGTACGGCATTGCCCTGGACGAAGTACGCCAGGCCATCGCCGCCAGCAATGCGTTGAAACCCAAGGGCGCAGTGGAAGACCCGCAGCGCCGCTGGCAGGTGCAGGCCAGCGACCAGTTGGCCAAAGCCGCCGATTACACGCCGATGATCATCCGTTACCAGAATGGTGCTGCCGTGCGCCTGGGCGATGTGGCGACCGTCACCGATGGTGTCGAGGATCGCTACAACAGCGGTTTCTACAACGACAAGGAAGCGGTGCTGCTGGTGATCAACCGGCAGAGCGGGGCGAATATCCTGCAAACCATCAGCGACATCCGCGCCGAGCTACCGGCCTTGCGCGAGGTGATGCCGGCCAGCGTCAAGCTGGAGGTGGCCATGGACCGCTCGCCAGTGATCCGCGCCACCCTGCACGAGGCCGAGCAGACCCTGCTGATTGCCGTGGCCTGGTGATTCTGGTGGTGCTGGCGTTTCTCGGTCGCTGGCGGGCGGCGCTGATCCCGGCGCTGGCGGTGCCGGTGTCGCTGATCGGCAGCTTTGCCGCCATGTATCTGCTGGACTTCTCGCTGAACAACCTGTCGCTGATGGCGTTGATCATCGCTACCGGGCTGGTGGTGGATGACGCCATTGTGGTGCTGGAGAACATCTCCCGGCACATTCGCAATGGCGAGAATCCGCTGGACGCGGCGCTCAAGGGCACGCGCGAAGTGGGTTTCACCTTGCTGTCGATGAACCTGTCGCTGGTCGCGGTGTTCATCTCCATCCTGTTCATGGGCGGCATCATCGAGCGGCTGTTCCGTGAGTTCTCCCTGACCCTGGCCGTCGCGGTGGTGATTTCCCTGCTGGTGTCGCTGACGCTGACGCCGATGCTCTGCGCGCGCTGGCTCAAGGCCGAGGAGGAGCAATCGCGCAGCCGTCTGCAACAATGGGGTGATCGTGTGCAGGCGCGCGTACTGGCGTTCTACGCGCGCAGCCTGGACTGGGCCTTGCGCCACTCGTTGCTGATGCTGCTGAGTTTTCTCGCCACCATCGCGCTGAACGTTTATCTGTTCGTCAGCGTGCCGAAAACCTTCATGCCGCAGCAGGACACCGGCCAGTTGATCGGTTTCATCCGCGGTGACGACGGCCTGTCGTTCCAGGTCATGCAGCCGAAGATGGAGATCTTCCGCAACGCGGTGCTGGCTGATCCGGCGGTCGAGAGCGTGGCAGGCTTCATCGGCGGCAGCGGGGGCATCAACAACGCCTTCATGATCGTGCGCCTCAAACCCATCGCCCAACGCAGCGATTCGGCGCAGGACGTGATCAACCGCCTGCGCAACACGGTGCCCAAGGTGCCGGGTGGGCGCATGTTCCTCATGCCGGATCAGGACCTGCAGATGGGCGGGCGCCAGGGGCGCAGTTCGGAAAACGAATACATGCTGCTGTCCGACGACCTCGACGCGCTGCGCACCTGGTTGCCGAGGGTACGCGAAGCGCTGCGCGCGCTGCCGGAGCTGACCGGCATCGACGCCCGCGAAACCGAGGGCGCACAGCAGATTCGCCTGGTGGTGGACCGCGAGACGGCGAGCCGTCTGGGCGTGGACATGGACATGATCACGGCAGTGCTGAACAACGCCTTTAGCCAGCGCCAGGTGTCGACCATCTACCAGGCGCTGAACCAGTACAGCGTGGTCATGGAGATCAATCCCAAGTACGCCCAGCATCCCGAGGCGCTGGATCAGATCCAGCTGATTACCGACGACGGTGCGCGCGTGCCGCTGTCGGCCTTCGCCCGCTGGGAGCGCAGCCTGGAGAACGACAGGGTCAGCCACCAGGGCCAGTTCGCAGTGGAGAATATCGGCTTCTCCCTGGCCGAGGGCGTCAGCCTGGACCAGGCAACCCGTGCCATCGATGTTGCCATTGCCCGGCTCAACCTGCCGACCGAAGTGCAGGGCACGCTGGGCGGTACCGGCGCCGCCTTCCAGAAGGCGCAGGACAACCAACCGCTGATGATCCTGCTGGCGCTGGTGGTGGTGTACCTGGTGCTGGGCTTGCTCTACGAGAGCTACGTGCACCCGCTGACTATTCTTTCGACCTTGCCGTCTGCCGGAGTCGGCGCCTTGCTCGCGCTGCAGTTGGTGGGCATGGAATTCAGTCTGATCTCGCTGCTGGGCCTGTTCCTGCTGATCGGCATCGTCAAGAAGAACGCCATCCTGATGGTTGACCTCGCCCTGCAGCTGGAGCGCGGCGAGCGCCTGAGCCCGCAGGAATCCATCCGTCAGGCCTGTCTGCTGCGTTTCCGACCGATCATGATGACCACCCTGGCCGCTATTCTCGGCGCCTTGCCGCTGGTACTGGGCAGCGCCGAGGGTTCGGAAATGCGCCAGCCGCTGGGTATCACCATTGTCGGTGGCCTGGTGCTGAGCCAAATGCTGACGCTCTACACCACTCCGGTGGTCTACCTCTACTTCGACCGCCTGCGCCATCGCGTCAACCGCTGGCGCGGCGTGCGTACCGATGCTTCATTGGAAAATCCGCTATGAACCGAGCTCCCTTCGCCCGAACACTCGTCTCCCTGCTACTGGCTGGCGTACTCGGCGGCTGCGCCCTGGGGCCTGACTATCAGCGCCCCGAACTGGTTGCGCCTGCGCAGTTCAAACAGGCCGAGGGCTGGAAGGCTGCCGCACCGGCCGACGCTCTGGAGCGTGGCAACTGGTGGGCGCTTTACGGCGATGCCGAGCTCAATGCATTAGTCGAGCGTCTGCAATTGTCCAACCAGAACCTGGCAGCCGCCGAGGCCCAGTACCGCCAGGCACGTGCTTTGGTACGCGGTGCGCGGGCCAGCTTCTACCCTACGCTGTCCGGCAGTGCCGGGGTGACAAGGGCCGGGCAGGGCGGCGGTGACAATACCATACGCACCACCGATGGCGTCGCCGTGAGTGGTTCGGGGGCGTCGCGCATCTCCAAGAGCTATGACCTCAGCCTCAATGCCGCCTGGGAGCTGGATCTCTGGGGCAAACTGCGCCGAGGTCTGGAAGTCAGTCGTGCCGATTTCGACGCCAGCGCGGCCGATCTGGCTGCGGCGCGCTTGAGCCTGCAGAGCGAGCTGGTGCAGAACTACCTGCAACTGCGTGTCCTCGACGAACAGAAGCGCCTGCTCGATGCCACCGTCGCGGCTTATGCGCGCTCGCTGCGCCTGACCGAGAACCAGTACCGTGCCGGCATCGTGCCCAAGTCCGACGTGTCCCAGGCCACCACCCAACTCAAGAGCACCCAGGCGCAGGCCATCGATCTTGAGTGGCAACGCGCGCAGCTCGAACATGCCATCGCCGTGCTGGTGGGCGTGAGCCCGGCCGAGTTGGCCATCGCGCCACGCGAAAGCTTGCCGGCACTGCCTTAGGTGCCCGTGGCGCTGCCTTCGCAGTTGCTCGAACGTCGCCCTGATGTCGCAGCGGCCGAGCGCCGGGTGATGGCAGCCAATGCGCAGATCGGCGTGGCGGAAGCGGCCTGGTTCCCGGACCTGACCCTTTCTGCCTCCGGCGGCTACCGCGGCAGCAGCTTCGCCGACTGGATCGAGGTACCTAACCGCTTCTGGTCGCTGGGTCCGCAACTGGCGTTGACCCTGTTCGATGGCGGTGCACGCCGTGCCGAGCTGGAACGCAGCGAAGCCGCCTATGACCAGACCGTTGCGCAATATCGCCAGGCGGTGCTGGACAGCTTCCGTGAGGTCGAGGACTACCTCGTGCAATTGCGCGTGCTGGAGCAGGAGAGTGGCGTGCAGCAAGAGGCACTGGATGCGGCGCGCGAGTCGCTGCGCCTGATCGAGAACCAGTACCGCGCCGGTACCGTCGACTACAACAGCGTGGTCACCGTACAGGCGACGGCGCTGAACAACGAGCGTACCAATCTGACGTTGCTCGGCAGCCGACTGACTGCCAGCGTGCAGTTGATCGCGGCCCTGGGCGGCGGCTGGCAGCTGCAGCAATTGCACGATAGTGAGGTCAGCAAGACAGGGCAGTAGAGTGGTCTTCGTGCACGCACGATTAACCTGACCTGCGGGCTAAGTTTCCGCTAAGATTCGCACTCTAGTATCAAGTGATCGCAACTGGCTATCAGGGATGTAGGGCAGCTATCGCCCTTCGGTCGTGCGTCTTTTTCTGCTCAGAGTCCCACGATGCTGATTGGTAGTTACGATTTCGCCCTGGTCTTTCTCTCACTGTGCGTGGCGATCCTGGCGTCCTATACCGCTCTCGATCTGGCTGGGCGCATTGCCAGCGCCACTGGCGCGGCGCGCGTACTGTGGATAGGCGGCGGTGCCGTGGCCATGGGCATCGGCATCTGGTCGATGCATTTCGTCGGGATGCTCGCCTTCAGCTTGCCGATAGACCTGGGTTACGACCTCGCCATCACCCTGCTTTCGCTGACCATCGCCATGCTTGCTTCGGGCTTTGCGCTGTGGCTGGTCAGCCAGCCTGAATTGCCGGCCTGGCATCTATGCCTGGGCGCCGTAGCCATGGGCGCCGGCATTGGCGCCATGCACTACATCGGCATGGCCGCGATGCGCATGCAGCCGGGCATCGTCTATGACCCACTGCTGTTCGCGCTGTCGCTGCTGATCGCTGTCGCCGCTTCTGGCGCCGCCTTGCTGATTGCCTTCCGCCTGCGTCGCCACACGCGCCATGTGCGTCTGTTGCGCGGCGGGTCGGCAGTGATCATGGGGTTTGCCATCGTCGGCATGCACTACACCGGCATGGCGGCCGCGAATTTCCCCGAAGGCAGTTTCTGTGGCGCGGCCTTCAGTGGCCTGGACAGCGGTTGGCTGGCCAGCCTGGTGATCGTCACCACCCTTGCCGTGCTGGCCATCGCCTTGCTGACTTCGATTCTCGATGCGCGCCTGGAAGCGCGCACCGAGCTGCTCAGCAGCTCGCTGGCCAAGGCCAATGCCGAACTGACACAGCTGGCCCTGCACGATGGCCTGACCAAGCTGCCCAATCGCCTGCTGCTGGAAGACCGCATCAGTCAGAACATCCTCAAGATGCAGCGCAATGGCGGTTATTTTGCCTTGCTGTTCATGGATCTGGACGGTTTCAAGCCGGTCAACGATGCCTTTGGTCATCACGTTGGCGATCAACTGTTGGTGGCGGTGGCGCAGCGTCTGCGGGCCCACCTACGCGCCAATGACAGCCTGGCGCGCATCGGTGGCGATGAGTTCGTGCTGTTGGCCGAGCTGCGCCATCCGGATGATGCCGCCAATGTAGCCAGCCATGTGGTGGGGCTGCTCAACCAGGTTTTCGATATCGACGGTCATGAGCTGCGCGTCTCCACCAGTGTGGGTATCGCGTTGTATCCGGGAGATGGCATTGACCAGCAGGCGCTGCTGATCAACGCCGATGCTGCGATGTATCACGCCAAGAGTCTGGGCAAGAACGGTTACAGCTTCTTCGAGAGTTCGATGAACAATAATGCGCGGCAGCAGCTGCAGTTGCTGCATGACCTGCGCGTTGCCCTGGAGCGCGGCGAGCTGCGCCTGCACTACCAGCCAAAATTCGCCAGCGGTTCTGGTCGCATGCTCGGTGCCGAGGCCTTGCTGCGTTGGCAGCATCCGCAGCAGGGATTGCTGGCACCGGTGCATTTCATCGGGCTGGCGGAGAAGACCGGGCTGATCATCCCCATCGGTGATTGGGTGTTGGATGAAGCCTGTCGGCAGATGCGTCTGTGGTACGAGCAGGGCCATCAGGACTGGCGTGTGGCGGTGAATCTCTCGGCGCTGCAGTTCTGCCATGGCGAGCTGGTGGAAACGGTGCGTGCAACCCTGGCTAGGTATGCGCTGCCGGCCAACTGCCTGACCCTGGAAATCACCGAAAGCACCGCCATGCACGATGTCAGCGCCAGCCAGCAGATACTCGAGCGGCTCGCCGAAATGGGTGTGGACATCGCCATCGACGATTTCGGCACCGGCTACTCCAGCCTGCTTTATCTCAAGCGCTTGCCAGCCAACGAACTGAAGATCGACCGCGGCTTCGTGCGTGATCTGGAACACGATGGCGACGATGTAGCCATCGTCTCCGCCATCGTCGCCCTGGGCCAGGCGCTGGACCTGCGCATCGTTGCTGAAGGAGTGGAGACGCCCGAGCAACAGGCGTTCCTTACCAAATTGGGCTGTGACTCGCTGCAGGGCTATTTGCTCGGGCATCCACTGCCGCCCGAGCATATTCCCAGTTGATCGGCCTCTGGCGGATTTCCGCCGTCAATTGCGCTGCTTGCGATTGACCGTCTGCGCCGCCTTGATCACGTCGCTGCCGATCACCGATTCGAACTGCTGCCATACCGGACGCATGGCGTTGCGCCAGGCTTCGCGTTCTTCACCGCTGAGGGTGATCAGTTGGCTGCGCCCCGAGTCGAGGATGCGCTGGCGGTCGGTCTGGTTAGCGGCTTCGGCCTGTTTGTTCACCGCATAGGTGACTTCATCGATGATGGCTTCCAGCTCCACGCGGATCTGATGCGGGATGCTGTACCAGAAGCGCGAGTTGCTCACCAGCATGTAGTCCAGCACGCCATGGTTGGTTTCGCTGATGAAGGGCTGCACCTCATGCAGTTTCTGGCTGTAGATGTTCGACCAGGGGTTTTCCGCGCCTTGCACCTGGCCACTCTGCAGCGCCTTGAACACTTCCGCGAAGGGCAGTTTCTGCGTATTGGCGCCAACCTGACCAAATTGCGCCTCCAGCACCGCCGAGGGCTGAATGCGGAAGCTCAGGCCATTGGCATCGCCGGGGGTATGCAGCGCGCGCGTCGCGGAGAGCTGCTTCATGCCGTTGTGCCAATAGGCCAGGCCGACAATGTTGTGATCCTCCATTGAGCGCAGCAGTTGGCGGCCCTTGGAGCGCTTCTGGAAACGGTTGACTGCTTCGATGTCATCGAACAGGAAGGGCAGGTCGAACACCTGCAGCTGCTTGGTGTACTGCTCGAACTTGGCCAGCGATGGCGCCAGCAGCTGTACTTCATCGTTGCGCAGCGCTTCCAGCTCGTTGGCGTCCCCGTAGAGGCTGGAGTTCGGGTAGACCTCGACCTTCACCTTGCCAGCCAAGCGCTCTTCGACCAGTTGCTTGAACATCAGGGCGCCCTGGCCCTTGGGCGTGCCATCGGCGACGACGTGGGAAAACTTGATCAGGATAGGTTCATCGGCCAGTGCCGTATTGGCACCGAGGGAGGCTAACGCCAAGGCGCAGACGGCCAGAGCGCGGACTGGATTGAACATACTGCTTCCTTTTCTTCTTGTCGGTTATGGCGCCTTCGGGGCGTCTCTAGTGTTGGTCGCTCCACTGTTCTGCTGCGGGGTGTTGGCAGCGCCCCAGACAGTTCAGAGCTGGTCCTTGTATGGCAAGGGTTATGCCAGTGTGGCGAATTTCCGCCAGCCTGCCTGGGCTGGTAAAAAGCCTGTGACCCAGCGCACAGAGGGTGGCGGATAACCGCCATGTTGCGACGCCTTTGCAGCGGAAATCTGCCGGTAGCGGAGCGCTGCACGCGGCCTGTTATCCTGTGCCGCTCGAATCAAGCCCAGGAGTTTTCTGATGAGTTGGTCCGCCCAGCAGTATTCCCTGTTCGAACGCCAGCGTACCCGCCCTGTGCATGATCTGCTGGCAGCGGTGCCGCGTGATGACATCAAGCTGGCCGTCGATCTGGGCTGTGGCCCCGGTAACTCCACTGCCGTATTGCAGGCTCATGCGCCAGAGGCGCGGGTCATCGGCATCGACAGCAGTGAAGACATGCTGCGTGCAGCGCGTGAGCGACTGCCACAGGTGAGCTTCCTGCTGGCGGATATCCAGTGCTGGCAGGCCGACAGCGCGCCGCAACTGATCCTGGCCAATGCCTCGTTGCAATGGCTGCCCGATCACGCCCAGCTGTACCCACGGTTGCTCGCGCAGTTGGCGCCTGGCGGCTGGTTGGCGATCCAGACACCGGACAACCTGCAGGAGCCGGCGCATCGCCTGGCCCGTGAAGTGGCGGCAGAGGGGCCGTGGGCTGCACAAATCGGCGAGGTGCGTCATGCTGCGCGGCACAGCGCGCAGACCTACTACGACATTCTCGGCTCTCAGGCCAGCGAACTGGATATCTGGCGCACCACTTACTTCCATGTGCTGGACGATGCCGCAGCGGTGGTGGAATGGTTCAAGTCCACGGCGCTGCTGCCGTTTTTGCAGCCGCTGGATGCCGAGCAGCAGGTGGCTTTCCTTGAACGCTATCAGGTGGCGATCAGTGAGGCCTATCCGGCGCAGGCCGATGGCTGTGTGTTGCTGCCGTTTCCGCGGCTGTTTCTGGTGGCGCGGCGGTAGGGCAACACGTTGTCGCGGCTGAAGCCTCTCCCACAGAGCGTCTGAGGACTTGTGGCAGGGCCTTTAGCCGCAACCCTTGAAGAAAAAGCCCCGCATCTGCGGGGCTTTTCGTTTACTGCGCCAGGGCAACCAGGCCGGCGTGCTGCACCAGTTCCAGCAGCGGCTGTGGGTACACACCGATGATGAAGGCGAGCAGGGCGACGACAAGCAGCATGATGCCGCCAGCACGCTGACCCCAGTCGAAGGGGGCGTCGTGGCGATGCATGTTGGGTTCGCGCATGAACAGCGTGACCATCACCCGCAGGTAATAGAACACACCGATGGCACTGCCCAGCACCATGGCACCGAGCAGCCACCACAGCTGCGCCTCGACACCGGCAGCGATCACGTAGAACTTGCCGATGAAGCCTGCGGTCAGCGGAATGCCGGCCAGCGACAGCATCATCACCGTGAGCACGGCGGTCAGGTACGGACGACGCCAGAACAGGCCGCGGTACTCGTACAGCGCATCGGCATCAGGACCGCTGTAGGGCGTGGACATCAGGGTAATCACGCCGAAGGCGCCGAGGCTGGTCAGCACGTAGGTGGCCAGGTACACGCCCACGGCCTCCACAGCCAGGCCCTTGCTGGCGATAAGCGCCACCAGGAGATAACCGAAGTGAGCAATGGAGGAGTAACCCAGCAGGCGCTTGAGGTTGTTCTGCAGCAGCGCCAGCAGGTTACCGACCAGGATCGAGGCAATCGCGATCAGCGTCAGCAGCTCGTTCAACCAACCGCCGCTCATTGCCGGGGAAATTTGGTACAGGCGCAGCAGCACGGCGAACACTGCTACCTTGCTGGCAGTGGCAAGAAACGCAGCCACCGGTGCCGGAGCTCCTTCGTAGACGTCCGGCGTCCACAGGTGGAAGGGTACCAGCGACAGCTTGAAGGCCAGGCCGATGAGCATCATGCCGATGCCTATCTGCACCAGCTGGCTGCTTTCCCGCGCCAGGCTGACGCCGATATCAGCGAAGGCCAGATTGCCCGATTCGGCATACAGCAGCGCCATGCCGAACAGCAGGAAAGCTGAGCCGGCTGCCGACAGCACCATGTATTTGATGCCGGCTTCCAGCGAACGCTTGTTGAAGAAGGCGTAGGCGATCATGCCGTAGGTCGGTACCGACAGCAGCTCAAGGCCGATGAACAGGCCCGCCAGATGTTGGGCACTGACCAGCACCAGGCCGCCAGCAGCGGAGAGCAGCACCAGCAAGTACAACTCCTCGCGGTTGCCCGGATAGCCCTTGCCCGATTCGCCGCCCAGGTAAGCGTGGATCAGCGTGATGCAAGCCAGGCTGGCGGCCAGCACCAGGGCCATGTAGTAGCAGGCGAACGTGTCGATCAGCAGCAGCGGGGTGACCTGCAGCGGAGTCACTTCCAGCGTCGGGATCAACGACAGCAGCGCCAGGTTCAGGCCCACTACCGAGAGCATGAAGGTCAGGGCGTGATTGCGCTTGGCGGCGATGGCCAGCATCACCACCACCACGGTGAGGCTGGTCACCAGCAGCGGCAGCAGGGCGATCAGGTGTTGCAGGGTGAATTCGACAGCGTGATGTTCCATAAGACTATCGGCCCGAAGCGAGTTGATTGAGGGCGCTTTCCATCCACTGCTGCACGCCATGCATGCTGGCAGCGGAGGTATCGAGCACCGGCTGCGGGTAAACGCCGAGCAGGATAAGCATGGCGCCAAGGCCGAGCACCATGGTCAGCTCGCGGGCTTTAAGGCCCGGCAGCGGCGCTTCCTGCTGCACCGGGCCGAAATGGGCGCGATGGATCATTGCCAGGGCATACACCGAGCCGAGCACCAGGCCGGTGGCGGCCAGCACCACGACCCAGGGTGCACTGGGGAAGCTGCCGAGCAGGATGAGGAATTCGCCGACGAAGTTGCCAGTGCCCGGCAGACCGAGCGCGGCAGCCGCGAAGAACAGGCTGATGGCCGGCAACCAGGACATGCGCGTCCAGATTCCGCCCATCTGGCGCAGGTCACGGGTGTGCACGCGCTCGTAGAGCTGGCCGCAGAGGATGAACAGCGCGGCAGCGGACAGGCCGTGGGCGACCATCTGCACCACTGCGCCCTGCAGGGCGATCTGGCTGCCCGAGTAGATAGCGATCAGCACGAAGCCCATGTGCGAGACGCTGGGATAGGCGACCAGGCGCTTGATGTCGGTCTGTGCGAACGACAGCAGGGCGCCGTAGATGATGGCGAACACACCGAGCCACTGGGCGATTGGCGCGAACTCGGCCGACGCATTGGGGAACAGCGGCAGGGCGAAGCGCAGCAGGCCGTAGGCGGCGGTCTTCAGCAGGATACCGGCCAGGTCTACCGAGCCAGCTGTCGGCGCCTGGGCGTGGGCATCCGGCAGCCAGGAGTGCACCGGCACCACCGGGAACTTCACCGCGAAGGCGACGAAGAAACCGAGCATCAGCAGGTATTCGGTGCCGGGCGCCAGTTCGGTCTTCAGCAGATCGGCGTAGTTGAACGTCAGTACGCCGGTCTGGTTGAAGTGCACGAACACCAGGGCCAGGATCGACACCAGCATGATCAGGCCGCTGGCCTGAGTGAAGATGAAGAACTTGGTGGCGGCGGTGATACGGGTACGACCGTCGCTGCCACTATGACCCCAGAGCGCGATGAGGAAGTACATCGGCACCAGCATCATTTCCCAGAAGAAGAAGAACAGGAACAGGTCGACGGCGAGGAACACACCGACCACGCCGCCGAGAATCCACATCAGGTTGAGGTGGAAGAAGCCGACGCGGTTCTGGATCTCGTTCCACGAGCAGAGTACCGATAGCACACCGAGCAGGCCGGTGAGCACCACCATCAGCACGGACAGACCGTCCATCGCCAGGTGGATGGTGATCCCCAGGCGCGGGATCCAGTCGATGACGAACTCGTGCGCCCAGCGCGGCTCGCCGCCAGGTGCCGGGGCCAGGGTGAAATCACCGCTGACCCACAGCCACAGGCCGAGGCCGAACAACAGGCCCATGGTGATCAGGGCGATCCAGCGCGGCAGGACATGGCCGAAGCGCTCACCTTGCCAGCACAGCAGGCCGCCGATGAAGGGAATCAGGATTAGCCAGGGCAGAATCATGACAGGCTGTTTTCCTTAACTCAGAAAGAGGATGGCGGCGAGCACCAGTACGGCACCCCCGGCGATCGAAGCGGCGTACCAGCGCACCTGGCCGTTCTCGCTGCGTACCAGTGCGGCGTTGCCGCCACGCGCGAGCAGCGGAATCAGGCCGATGCCGCGGTCGATGGGGTCGCGGCGCAGCAGGTGGCAAAGCAGCAGGTAAGGGCGCACGAACAGCTTGTCGTAGAGCCAGTCGAAGCCCCAGGCGGCGAACCACAGGGCACTCAGCAGGCGACCCGGCGCGCTCTGCGCCACGGCATTGGCGACGCGGCGCTGACCGAGGAAAAGCAGGGCGGCGATGACGATGCCGCTGACGGCGACCAATCCTGACAGCAGCTCGACGCTGTGCTTGGCCTCGCCACCGGCATGGCCGACGCTCTGCGGCAGCACGCCGGCCAGCGGTGGGGTGATCCAGGCGCCGATGAGGGTCGACAGCACGATCAGCACCAGCAGCGGCAGGTTGTGGGCGATGCCATGACCCGCGTGGGCCTCGGTCTTTTGCTCGCCGTGGAAGGCGATGAAGATCAGGCGGAAGGTGTAGATCGAGGTCAAGAAGGCACCGACCAGGCCAGCGTAGAGCAGCTCGCTATGGCCACTGGCGAAGGCTTCCCAGAGGATCTCGTCCTTGGAGTAGAAGCCGGCGGTCAGCAGTGGCAGGGCAGCCAACGCCGCACCGCCGACGACGAAGCTGGCGTAGGCCAGCGGCAGCTTCTTCCACAGACCGCCCATCTTGAAGATGTTCTGCTCGTGGTGGCAGGCATGGATCACCGCACCGGAAGCGAGGAACAGCAGGGCCTTGAAGAAGGCGTGGGTCATCAGGTGGAAGATCGCCGCGTCCCAGGCGCCGACGCCCAGGGCGAGGAACATGTAGCCGATCTGGCTCATGGTCGAGTAGGCGAGGATACGCTTGATGTCGGTCTGCACCAGGGCGGCAAAGCCGGCCAGCACCAGGGTCACGCCGCCGACGATGCCGACCAGCTCGAGAATTTCCGGGGTCAGCAGGAACAGGCCGTGGGTACGGGCGATCAGGTAGACGCCGGCGGTAACCATGGTCGCCGCGTGAATCAGCGCCGACACCGGGGTCGGGCCGGCCATCGCATCGGCCAGCCAGGTCTGCAGCGGCAGCTGGGCGGATTTACCCACCGCGCCGCCGAGCAGCATCAGGGTGGCGAGCCACAGCCAGGTATCGCCGGCCACGTATTGCTGTGGTGCCACCAGCATCAGCTCCTGAATGTTCAGGGTGCCGAGGTTGATGAACAGCAGGAACATGCCAATCATCAGGAACACATCACCGACGCGGGTGACGATAAACGCCTTAAGCGCTGCGTTACCGTTGGGCACGTGCTTGTAGTAGAAGCCGATCAGCAGGTACGAGCACAGGCCCACACCTTCCCAGCCGAAGAACAGCACCAGCAGGTTGTCGCCGAGCACCAGCAGCAACATGCTGAAGATGAACAGGTTGGTGTAGGCGAAGAAGCGCGAATAGCCTTCTTCACCGCGCATGTACCAGCTGGCGAACAGGTGGATCAGAAAACCCACGCCGGTGACCACGCCGAGCATGGTGGCGGACAGGCCATCCAGGTGCAGGGTGAAGCTCGGTGCCAGGCCTTCGACGCTCATCCACTGCCACAGAGTCAGGCTGTAGGCGCCGCTGGCCGGCGGATTGCCGAGAAAGGCGGCGATTACCCAGGCAGCGCTGGCGGCCGCCAGGCCGATGGAGCCGACACCGATCACAGCACTGGTGTTTTCCGAGAAGCGTCCGCGCGAGAAGGCCAGCAGCAGCCAGCCGAGCAGCGGGAAGAATAGAGTCAGGGCTAGAAGGTTCATCCGCGCATCTCGCTGGCAGCGTCGATATCCA
>Ga0070754_10000639_pt1 | contig 31549 bp, 32 predicted proteins | sample VirMetDEL_Sep_01_FD_75181 | JGI IMG/M metagenome (GOLD analysis project Ga0070754, IMG submission 75181) | Aqueous microbial communities from the Delaware River and Bay under freshwater to marine salinity gradient to study organic matter... | ecosystem: Environmental > Aquatic > Marine >...
ACCGTGGGTATCCTAACAAGCAAGGCACTACGCTCACTGGGTTACCACCTGTGGACAGCCTAGCAGAAGCTACGGATGGCAGTGGGAAACTAATAGCTATCGACTGTTGGAGATTCACCGCGAACGATGACGCGATGCTTGAGGGAACTTCGGGTGTCCAAGAGTTAACACAGCTGGAATTCTTATCAATCAAACCTCAACCTACTGAGGAGCTGTAATGAATAACCATTTGACACACCCGATCACAGGAATGATAGCTAGCTCATGGTCAGCAATTTCGGCCTATTTTGACTATTTTGAAATGGCGGTCGGATTTGTCTCGGCAGTAATAGCTCTTATGATTGGGATACTTTCCCTGATAAACCAATGGCGGAGGTTTAAAAAAGGCGAATGATGAAGCTTTTGACAGCGGCGCTTCAAGCCTATGTCGCTTATACAAACTTAAAACTGAGGAGATATATTGATGACCTGGAGGATGAGATTGATAAGCTGGCTAGCGTTGGTGATGCTTCTTCCATCTTGCGGATTGAACGGCTCTCAAAAAGAATTAAACGCGAGCAGCTACGATCCTCCGGTGATAACTCTGACTGATGGCCGGCTTTATACATTCCAAGAGGTTTCCATGGTTGGAAGAGGCCAAAAGTATTATAGTCAATATGTCTGGCAACGTGCATTAATTACCGGACAGAAATGAAATCAATATTTGAAAAGCTAATAGCTATATTCTCGCGCAAACCTGAGCCGAGTATTAAAAAAGTATTGATTTGTGTGGGCCACTCCAGAATGGGTGATAAAGGCGCCGTGAGCCGAGGCAATGTTAGCGAGTGGGTTTACAACCAATATGTGGCTGAAAAGCTGCGAGAGAAGCTTACAGAGCGTTCTATATCATCTAGGGTAATCAGCGAGACTCCATTTAAAAGTTACTATAAATCTTGTTCGTATTTAGCTGAGCAATCTTGGGGTTACGATTGCGTTATTGAGCTGCATTTTAATTCTCACACTCCAAACGCTAATGGATTTGAGTATCTGTATTGCGCCGGTAGCCAAAAAGGCAAAAAGCTCGCGGAGTCATTTCGCAAAATACACTCGGAGGTTGTGCCAGGTCAAAAAGACAGAGGCATTAAGGCAATCAGCCGAGGGGGTAGAGGCTATAGGTTCTTATCCAAAACTAAGCCGCCGGCAGTAATATTAGAGCCATTTTTTGGCAGCAACGCCAAGGAGTGGGTGTTGTTTGACGGCATGGAGTCAGAGCTAGCTCAGATCTACTGCGATGCTCTAGTCAATTATTTGGCGTAAGACAGGCGGAGTGTTTCTTGCATAAGTCCTCCAAAACGGCGTAGTTGTTGCATAGCTACGCCAAAACGGCGTAGTTGTTGCATAGCTACGCCAGAGCGGCGCAGTTGTTGCATAACTACGCCAACATTCGGTCTGAAAATCAAAGGCTTAGCGCCTAAATAAAAAAAATTAACAAATTTATTTGACGGGTTTAATTCTCTGGATAAGTTCACCTCATCAGCATGAAGCTGACTAGAAAAATGAAACTAATCCAATTAAGCGAAGAGACACACCGCGCACTTAAGGTGCTAGCCGTCATGAATGGCGAAAGTATGAAAGACCTTGTTGAGAGGCTCCTCCAACTAGCAATGAAAGAGAGAAAATGAAAGAAACAGTTTTTATTGCGGCTGTTTTCTTCTGTGTCGGCACTCTTGTGATGTGGGTGTTTGCCTCGTCTCGTGCTGTTGAGAAGGCTAGAGTGTCAGAAATGGCTAATAGGTTTTTTGGTAAGCCGAGGTTTGAGCTACTTGAACTCAAAGAGTTGCTAATCAAGGGTCATTACGATCTAAACCAATATGAGGTCGCTGAAAGAATTGAGGCTATTAACATCGCGCTTAACGCGAAAGAAAGGACATAAATGAACATTTACGAAGAGAGTAAAAAGTCAGCTTTAATTAAAGAAGCTGAGCGAAAAGCCAGATATGCTCCTAGTGAGCGCTGGGACGCCATACAAGCTGGAGTGGCCCGAATTAGGGCTAATGAGACAGAAGAGTACAAAGCGGCGCGAGAGCGCGATTACGCTCAAGCTAGAAAGAATCTAGGTTTGTCTTGAAATGAAAGCTTCAACTCAAAAGAGAAAGATATTAGCTCACCTTGAAAAAGGTCAGACTATAACAAGCCTTATGGCATTTAAACAATTTGGATGCACTCGCCTGGCTGCAAGGGTCTTAGACCTACGCCGTGATGGGTATCCAGTAAAATCAGAGCGAATCAGCGTGAACGGAAAACACGTTTCAAAATATTCCATTTGACGACATGAAAAACGAAATAACCAAACAAAAGGGCAATGCTTTACAAGAGCTTGCGGAGAGACTTGGCAGTAATTCAAAAAGGACTGCTGAAATACTGAAAGCTACGGCTTTCAAGAGCTGCAAGAACGATGAGCAGTTTGCTAGCCTCGTTATTGTAGCCAATACTTACGGACTAAACCCTTTACTGAAAGAGCTTTACGCTTTTCCTGGCAAGGGCGGGGAGATTGTTCCCATTGTCAGTATTGACGGCTGGCTCCGAATCATTAACGACCATCCCGAGATGAATGGGATGAGCGAGGAATGGGCCGAGGATGGTATCTGGTGTGAAATCAAGATACACCGAAAAGATCGCGAGCATCCCACCACGCACCGCGAGTATCTAGAGGAGGTAAAGCGTAACACCGAACCTTGGAAACAGCACCCACGCCGGATGCTTAAATGGAAGTCGATAATCCAATGTGGGCGCGTAGCCTTCGGGTTTGGTGGAATCCATGATGAAGATGAAGGACGCGACATCGCCGGTTTCCGTGACGTAACGCCGGTTAAGCCGGTTACAGGAATACGAGAAATCGCAGTAAATCCTTTTGAGGAATTTGTTGAGACCGAGAGTGAGCCTGATACACAAGATCTTTTTAGTCAGGAGGTATCTAAATGATCGTGCATGACGACATAAAACAAGGCTCGGAAGCTTGGGAGAAAGTTAGACTTGGACGGGCTACGGCTTCTCAGGCTAGTAATATCCTGACTCCTACCGGCAAGCTATCAGCGAGCAGGGTAAAGTATGCTCAGCAAATTGCGAGAGAATGCTATGTAGATGATCCTTATAAATTTATGGGAAACGCTGACACTGATAGGGGTCATGAAAATGAAGGCCCAGCTAGAGAGCTTTTCCAGTCAATGATGGGCTACCAGGTCAACGAGGTTGGGTTTGTTACCCGTGACGATAAAATTATTGGATGCAGCCCTGATGGATTGATTATGGATGAAAATGGTGAATACACTATGGGCTTAGAAATAAAATCTCCCCGAATTGATGAACACGTCGATTATTTAATGCAGGGAGTTTTGCCTAAAAAATACAAAATACAGGTGCATTGGAGCATGGCCGTCACGGGAATCAAGACGTGGTGGTTTATGAGTTATTCTAGTGGAGTGAATCCTTTAATTGTTAAGGTTAAAGCTGACGAGTTTACCGACATTGTTTCACGCGCTCAGGATGATTTCATCCCAGAATACCGTGAGGTGGCTAAACAGGTTAAGGAGGCTCTATTCGGGAAGGTGGTCGTCCGATGACCATCGCCATGCGAAACCTTATTGAAAGCGAGAAATGGCGGCAGGCGGGAGTCACAACTTTTTATCGTAAGACGCTTGTTCTCGCTACAGTTGTCGAGCCTGGAATATCAATTGGGGATTTGGCAAAAGTATTAGGGACAAAGCGCAACTGTATCCACACGGCGGTTTGTCAACTAATTGACCTCAATCTGCTGCGTAAGGAGGTGATAAATCCTGCGAAATGGGGCGATCTGAAGCGGACTAAAGTCTACCCTACGCCTTACGCGAAAGATTTAGCCAATACAAAAGAGACAGTATGACACGATACGCTAAAAGGGTAGACGCCAATCACTCGGAGGTGGTTGCGGAGTTCAAGGAGCTTCTGCCCGAAGCTAGCGTATTTGATTTATCTGGCGCTGGCAGGGGCATTCCTGACATCCTTGTAGGTCTTAATGGGTTTAACTACCTGTTTGAGATCAAGGACGGCTCCAAGCCTCCCAGCGCCCGTAAATTAACGAAAGCTCAACAGGAGCTGCACTCGACCTGGCAAGGTCAAATATGCGTGATTCATAACGCTGGCCAGATGCTGGCAGAGATCGCGAAAACACAAAACACAAAATGATTAAGATTAATAAATGGTCTCAGCTATTTGAGAATGCTGACACGCGGAAGCGACAGAGGCTTGGGTGGTTTTTATCCCCATCAGGCTGCGACTCTCGCGGATACAGACGATTGATGAGGAAAGGTAAAGATGGAATAGTCGCGTTTGGGGTATTCCAAGCATTATGTCAGGTGATGGCGACCTACTCAAAAGAGACAAGAGCCAGCGGCGAATTTCGTAACTCAGACGGCACTGGCATGGAAGTGGCAGACATCTGGGAGATAACCCGCATGGAAGTGGCAGATGACTGGCAGGTTATTGAGAGCCTAGAAGAGGTGGGCTGGATTTCGTTGATAACTCAACAATCTGCCACCTCCGTGCCACCTCCGTGCCACCCTCCTGCCACCTCCGTGCCAGAAAATTCCGGGATTGTTAAAGGAGAAGGAGAAGGAGAAGGAGAAGGAGAAGGAGAAGGAGAAGTTTTTTGTCCACAAGTGGACGACAAACAAATTTTATCTCAATTGTGGGGACAAGCTCCAAAACTCTCCAGACAACGATCATCAAAAAAACAGGTTTGGGATGAATGGCAGAAAATCAAGAAACCAGATCGGCCTACGCTAGACGAGCTGCTGGCCGCGATTGAAGCTTGGAAGCAGTGTGATCACTGGACCAAAGAAAATGGAGAATATCAGCAGGGTCTTCACCTTTGGATCAAAAGAATGAGGTGGCAGGACTTGCCAGAAAAAAACACGGCGGGAGACGGAATCTATGTCGCTGAACTATAATCAAATCAAAAGTTGGCTAGCAAAGTGGGGTTTTCCTGCTCGCCACATTGCAAATTTAATGCAGATGCACGGCGATGGGTTAAACAAGGCGCTGGAGCTAGAGGAGCGAGTAATAGGCGGTGACTGCCTGCTCATCCTTTGCGGTGACAGAGGACCAGGTAAAACCCAAATTGCTACAAAGTGGGCGGAAATGGCTGCTAAGCGTGACCAAGGAAGCCGATATTTTAAGTCGCACGACCTTTTAAGCATTATCAAACAACAGTTTGACGATGACAGGCAGTTAAAAGCAAAGGCGCGTGAGACACTCCAGCAGGCCAAGAAGGTATCGCTGCTCATTCTAGACGAATGGAGCGAGCTAGCAGGCACTGATTGGGAGCAGAGGACGCTTACTAACCTGATCGACCATCGCTACGACAACTTACTCGCAACCGTGATCATAACTAATCACAAGCCAGCCGAGGCAGCGGCAGCGGTCGGACGATCGATCTGGTCAAGAGCCGAGGAGACCGGCGGAGTGGTAAATTGCAACTGGAAATCTTATCGAAACAAATGAGCGAAAAAGAGAACATCAATATTGCAACAGCCATTATTCATCTTATCTGCGATAAATACAGCTTGACTAGTAAGGAAATCTTAAGCAATACGCGAACTGACAGGATTGCGCACCCCAGAATGATCGCGATGGCGTTGATCAGGAGACACACAACATTTTCAACGACTAAGATAGCAGAGATTTTCAGAAAGAAAGACCACGGCACCGTCCTTCATGCCACCAAAAGGTTTGGACACATTAACATTAATCAATTGACCCATGCCTAGACCTAGGATGACCGAAGACGAGATGCAGGTGCTGAAGCGCCTCAGATCTGGCGGCGCGATGACAGCGCTGCTGGAAGAATGCGATGATGCCGGTATATCGCCAAGCTCGGTCAAACATTTTTGGTATAAATCAAAGCGGATTAGCCTTTTTTCCAAAACCGAGAACCTTAGCCTAGACGAGCTGTTTGAGCCGGTGTTGGCCGATCTCAAGAAATACTCGCCCAAGTTTACGGCGTTTAAACGCAAGAAGATTAAAGATCCCCACTGCCTCATACTTGATCCTTCTGATATTCACGTTGGAAAGCTGGCCGTTGAGGAGGAGACTGGTAGCAACTATAACGTAAAGGAGGCCGTAGCCTGCGTTGATCGCGGGATCGATGACCTGCTACGGATGTCGCAAGGATGGGAGATCGACCAGGTTTACATGGTTATCGGTAACGATTGCCTGCATATCGACAGCCAGCGTCCAGTCACTACAGCCGGAACGCCCCAAGACATGGATGGTCTATGGTGGCAGTCTTTTATTCAATGCAAAGATCTTTTGGTCAGGGCGATTGAGAGGCTGCTACCTTACGCTAACGTCAAGGTTATCCATTGTCCCAGTAACCACGATTACGTTGCGGGCTGGATGTTGGCTCAAACGCTTAAAGCATACTTTCGAAAAAGCAAAAACGTCACTTTTGATATTTCAATCAATCATCGTAAATACGTACGCTATGGATTAAATATGCTTGCATTTAGCCACGGGGACGGAGCCAAACTAGCAGATACGCCATTACTTATGGCTCAGGAAGAGCCTGAGATGTGGGCCGCAAGCAAGCACCGCACTATTTATTTACATCACCTTCACCATCGAAATGTCACGAAATGGCAGAGCGCGAAAGACTACATCGGATGCTCGGCTGAGCATATCAGGTCGCCATCCGGCACTGATAGCTGGCATCATAAGAAAGGATATGTCGGAGTCCCAAGGTGCGTGGAAGCCTTCATTCATCACAATAATGATGGACAAGTTGCTAGGTTAACGCATCATATAAAACATGGATAGAGAGACTAGGGAGGCTTATGCCTCGCTAAAACCCTGCCTTAAATGCAAAGGCTTTCCAAGCATCAGATATGACCCAGGCGTGACTTATTCTTACTGTGTCACAAATACTTTAGACTGCCCATGCTTGGCGGCAGCGCCGGATTATGATCCAGCAGAACTAGCTAGGCGAATCAACAATAAAAATAAAAAATGAGCGAAAGCATGAAACTAACAGGAAGCCTCCACGTTCTGGGGGATACGCAGACATTTAACTCTGGATTCACCAAGCGTGAGTTTGTGGTAAAAGTGGACGACGGTAAATTTGACCAATTTATTAAACTTGAGCTAGTCAAGGACCGGATCAAGGAGATCGACGAAGCCAAGGTTGGCGACGAGATTACGGTGCATTTTAACATCCGAGGCCGCGAGCATGATGGGAGGTTCTTTAACAACCTTGTAGCATGGCGTATTGAAAGCGCCTCACCGGCCACAAATGATCCTGGTGAAGCATACAGAGCTAAGGCAGCGGCACTAGACGCCAGCACTGGTGATGGTGATGAGATCCCGTTTTAAATTCTGATCAGAAGAGAGACATGAGAACTTATATTATTGATTGGGGAAAAGATGCAATTGGAGCTAGGTATGCTTTAGTTCAAGCTACATCACTAAGGAAAGCATGGTTAGATATTGATTGCGCGATTGGAGAGCCTGAAAATATTAAACCTCTTCGTATCCCGAAGTCTTTGATGGATATTCGATATTTAGAAATCGAAAGTCCCGAAGAACCTATTGAGGGAGGTCTTATAAAAGAACTTAACTTTTAAGCGTTATAAAAGTTGAACTGAACCCTGACGAGATCGCAATCTGTCAAATTTTAGGCAGAATGCGGTCTCTGATTGCTAGAAACTCAGGCGTTAAAGATGCTAAGGTTGGGACACAGGACGGCGCTAGCGCAGACGTTCTGGGTGTGATGGCAGAATACGCATTCGCGAAACGCTACAACACTTTTCCAGACCTTGGTTTAACACCTAGAAGTGGCAGCGCTGACGGCATCCTTAATGGTAAACGGTATGATATTAAATCAACTACTTACAAAAATGGCAGGCTGCTATCTACGCTGAAAGTTAACCCTGATGTTGATATTTATATTTTAGGAATAGTTGGGGACCTGGATGTTGACTTCATCGGATGGGCATCAAAGGAGCAGCTAGTCCGTGAAGAAAACATCATTGATCTAGGCCACGGCCAAGGATACGCGCTCACTCAAGACAAGTTAACCTGGTTTTAAGTTGAAATAAAAAACTAAAAAAGTTTAAAATAGGTGTTGACTTGGGTCTCGGAGGGTGTCAGTATCCCCCCGACATGACTAAGAAAACATTACCAATTGCAGTTGCTTTTATTGAACTAGCTAACCTAGAAAAAACTTTGGGTTACGCTAATCTCTGGGACAAAGTTTGTTATCATCCCGAGACAAAACTATGCTGGGTCACCCACAAGACTCAAAAGGAGACAATTTTGTATCTGGACCCAGATAAATACGGGCCAATCGTCGAGACACTTAACGAGACAGGCGATCTTGACGAGCATATGACAGTTTCACTGTAACTTTAATAATATGAACATTCAAGAGGTCATTCAGTCAGCTATAGTTGTCGCCATTTTAATCCTCATGGCGTGGGCCGGAGGGCAACCGTAAAAACCCCTTGACGATATGTGAGAATTAGATAATCTAAAGCGTTCAATTTAAAGCAGCGTCCACCTTCGGGTTGGCGCTCTTTTTTTGGTTAAACCAGTAGGAAAATATTTGACGATACGTGAGAATTAAGCAAAACCTTTGCAGCAGCTCGCTGCTTTGTGTTTCATATTAGTGTATCAGCCGGTCTGAGTATTTAGTTGCTCAGGCCGGTTTTTTGTGCTTATTCTAAGAGCATGGCAGGAGGTAGGCCGACAAAATACAAACCAGAGTTCTGCGAGATTGCGATAGAATGCGGCAAGCAAGGCATGGGCAAGGCAGAGATCGCGTCTAGGCTAGGCGTAGTAAGGGAGACGCTATGGGATTGGGGTAACAAAAAGCCTGAGTTTTCTAACGCCTTAAAAAGAGCGTATGAGGAGGGGCTTTCTTGGTGGGAGCGTAAGGGGCGTGAGGCCACGTTTGGAGGGGTAGAGGGATTTAACTCTACGAGTTACATTTTCCAGATGAAGAACCGCTTCAAGGAGGACTGGAGAGATAAACACGATCACTCCGTTGAGGTTTCCGGCGAGATTGAGATCGTAATCGGAGGAGAGGATGAGTGAGGTGACATTTGAAGAGGTTGAAAAGCTTGGGCAGGTTCAGAGCTATTTAGAAACCGAGGGGTTCCACAACGTCACCTCGTTTGCTGAGATCACCGAGGGAGACAGGGTGATTGTCATGCTTGCGTCAGATTCACCCCAAGATTTGAATGTTTTCGGCATTTGCTGGAGCGCAGATCATTTTCAGAAACTTTGTGTTAGCGATGTTCGCAACGATTTCATGACGGCTTATGGCGACGAAAAGAACGAAACTGACAATTAAGCCTCGGAGCTGGGTTAGGCCATACTTGCAACGGACGGAAGACAGAGCCTGCCTGGTGGTGCATCGAAGGGGCGGCAAGAGCTTCGGGTGTTTGCAGGATCTCATCCTTAAATGCCACACTCATACGCGCAAGGGGTTGAAGTCATCGCCTCTACGCTATGGATACTTTGCTCCTACACAAGCCCAAGCCAAAAAGATCGCTTGGAGCTACCTCAAGACCTTCACTCATCAGATACCTGGTGTGATCAAGAATGAGTCAGAGCTATGGATTCGCTTCCAGAACGGGGCAGAGATCGGGCTGTATTCCGGCGAGAACTACGAGCGAGCAAGGGGACTTTACTTTGATGGCGTTGTTTTAGACGAATACGCCGATATTCCACCAGACGCTTGGGAGTCAGTCATCGAGCCGTGTCTTCTAGACTACAAGGGTTGGGCCACGTTTGTTGGGACGCCGAAGGGGAAGAATGCCTTCTGGAGAGTCTACCAGCACTCGCTCAAAGATCCTGAGTGGTTTTCTTTATGCCTTAAAGCATCTGAGAGCGGTCTGATCCCGCCTGACCAGCTAGCTAGGATGAAGGCTACAAGAGAGAGCAACGTGTTTGAGCGGGAATTTGAATGTTCGTTTTCATCTGATATACCTGGAACAATTTACGCCAAGGAGGTAGAAGACGCACTGAGGCTAGGTCATGTGTGTGACTTTGAGCCGAATCGTGGGCCGGTATGGACGACTTGGGACATCGGATCGCCACAAAACACTGCCGTCATCTATTGGCAGATCGACGGAATGAGAAGGACAGTCATTGATTGCGACATATCAGCCGGCATGACGTTAGAGGACCGCGTGGGCCATATGCAGGCTAAAGGATTCAACTATGGTGGCCATCTGCTACCACATGACTCGGCAGCTAGGCAGCCCAATGGACTCACATTCGCAGAGGAGCTACGGAAGGCTGGACTGTCAAACGTGCAGACAATCCCAAGGACACATGACAAGGAGCTGCGGATTAACGCAACAAAGAAGGCATTCCCGAATATTTGGTTCAGAGACAAGACAACTACGCATCTTAGGGACGCTCTAAGCCAGTTCCACTACAAAGAAGCTACCGATGGAACGGGATGGATCACAAATAAGATCTCTCACGGCTGGGAGTCTCATCCATCTGACGCATTCTCAATGCTGGCCGAGGCAGAGCTGCACGGCATGCTGACCGATCAGCAATCGCACTCTAGACGCCGGAGAAAGCCAAGAATTAATGCTGGCGTTGGATATGGCGGCTAACCACGCTGATGTTGATATTTAAAGATAGTTGACATAGTTACGCAAAAAGCGTAATAAGCGCACATGGGTTTCTTAACACCTCCAAAACCACCACCACCGCCCCCACCGCCTGCGTCTGCTGATGTTAGTCGCGTAGAGTCCAAAAAGATTGCGAAGCGGAAACGCGCAAGAGGAATGCGAACATCTAGTTATGCCAGCTCAATGAGAGCAGGCGCGGTCAATCCTAACTATTCAACCGGCTCCAAGACGGCTCAGGGTCAATGATCCAGGAAGATGTAGACACCATCCTGCGTAAGGCCGACTCGTTGGAAAGCGAGTTGAGTCTTTTTAAATCTCATTGGGAGACTACTTCTAAATATTTCAAGCCGCAACTTGATCTGTATACCCAGCATCCACAGACTCCTGATGTCACCGGATACTCGGGCCTGTATGATACGACAGGGATTGATAGTCTTGACACTTACTCTAACGGCATGATCGCCGAGGTGTTCCCTTCCAACGAGAAATGGATGATCTACACGCCACAGGATGACCATGAGGTAGATGACGCCGGTCGCAAGTGGTACAACAAATGTTCCGAGATAGCGCTTACCGCACTTGGTCGCAGTAATTTCTACCAATCCATAAAGCCTGTTGTCACTGATATGGGCTGCGGCGGCACTGGGTCGCTGTATATTGAGCGCGGAAACAAGAAGCTGCTCAAGTTTTGTTACGACAGGCTAGGCACATTCGCCATTGAAAAGGATGGCGAGGGCGACATCAGGACGGAATTCCGATGGCTCACCATGACCGCATCGGAAATGGCTGACAAATTTGGCGAGGACAACTTGGGCAAAAAGGCCAAGGCATCGCTGAACGACCTTAGAAAGGGCGGCGAGAAGACACAGTTTACTGTCATTCACGCTTGTTTCCCGCGAAATAAAAACGGGATTGAGGCTGAGAATAAGCCGTTTGCTAGCATTTACGTATGCAAAGAAGACCGGTCAATTTTAGAAAAGAGTGGATACGATTATTATCCATTTGCCTCTCCAAGAGCTGAGATCTGGAATGATTACAATTACGGGCTATCGCCGGCAACGAAAGCTCTTCCTGCTATGCGTGAGCTTAATAAGCTGCGGCGGGATGTTCACGAAGGCGTTGCCCTGCAAGTAAAACCGCCCTGGCTGGTTCCTTCAGACTCTGTTGATGAGATCTCAACGCGCCCTAATGGCGTGACCGTTTTTGATGAGCGCAATGGCATGAAGCCAGAGCAAATGCGGGTGTATAACGACATCAACGCGGGAATGATTCTGATGGAAAACGTGGCTGAGCAAGTGCGCGGGTTTTTTCATGCGGCGTTGTTTGAGGCTGTCGCACAAAAGGACAAGCAAATGACAGCGCGTGAAGTGGCGAGCATTGAAAACGCTGCCCTTCGTCGATTCCTTCCAAATTTCAATCAGATTACAACTGAGCTAACGCCAATCTTCCAGAACGTGTTTTTGCTCATGTTTAACGAGCAGATGTTCCCAGATCCCCCAGAAAGCGTGAAGCTTTACCCTAATGGGCCGATGAATTCAGGGATTGTTCCTCTTCCAAAGGTTGAATTTACTTCGCGCATTGCTCTAGCGATAAGGATGATCGAAAACAACGCTATCGACCGCACTATTGAGCGGATTATGCCCATGATTCAGATCGCTCCAGAGCTTGCCGACAACTTTGACCTTGATCAGATGCTTAGAGACAGCGCCAGAAATGACGGCATTTCCGAGGATGTTATTAAGAATCTTCAGCAGGTGATTGATCAGCGCGAGGCTAGAGCCGCAGAAATGGCCCAGCAACAGCAGATGATGATGGCTCAACAGGCTGCTAGCGCCGCTAGGGATGCCAGCCAAGTTGATCCTGAGAAGCTTCAGGGCATGATGTAATAATGGACAGACATACACATAACGGGAAGGTTGTTAAGACCCTCCTGTCAACCAAAGAAGGGGATGCTTTATTGGAATGGATGAAAGTAAAATTTCAGTTCGACCAGCCAGTATTCAAAGCAGAAGACGACTACAACGAGACCGCCGCAAAATTGCGAGAGGGTGGCCGTCATGTAATCATAGAACTAGAGAACCTAAAACCAAGAAACCCAGATGATTGATCCAAGACTATTTAAGTTGGTTGGAGACAAATTCATTCGTCAAACCGACATGAAAGAAATCGCTACTCTCGTTGATGGAGAGGTAGTGGGACTGCATCACAAGCAGGAAAAGTTTAGAGAAACCTTGGAGAGCCTTATTGACGGCAATCCTGCACCTCCTGCACCTCCTGAGCCTTCTGTTGAGCAAAATCAGACCTCTGATGCTCCGGCTGAATATTTCACCGCAAGAATGGGGGCTAAAGCGCCTGAAGTGGTTGAGTGGAGGCGCAAGAATTGGACAGCTGAGCAATTTGAAGCTGCATACGGCGATTTATTTAAAGAAGAGAATCTATGAGACAATACGAATTAATTAGAAATGAAGAAGGAGGGGAGTCTGCTGGCAGTGGCGCAGTGGCCGAACCTGTAGCAGATATGGCGTCAGATCCATCAATCCCGCCAAGCTTTGATGCTTCGGGAATGTTTGATGAAGACGGCAGGTTTCTGGAAATTGGTGACCGGTTTAAAAATGACAGCGTAGACGCTGACTACATCAACCGGAATTTTAAGGGTAAAAACCCAGCGGAACTAGCCAAAATGCTGAAAGATAATCAGACAGCGGCTAGGGCTAAATCTATTTCTTATCCTTCAGCAGACGCAACTGACGAGGACTGGAGCAGATACCGCGAAATGGCCGGAGTGCCGGAAAGCGTTGAGCAAGTAATGCCGGAAGATTTTGACAGCTTCCAAAACGCAACCGGATGGTCAGAAGAAGTGGCGACTCCTGTTATCCAAACCTTAATTAATGCCGGAACACCAGGTCCTGCTATTTCGGCGGCGCTAGCTGCGGTTCAAGAGGCAGCAGCTTCCCAAGCAGAGCAATGGCAGACAGAGGCCCAGCAACGGCAAGAAGAGGGGAAGCAGCAACTTTTGCAAGCATTTGGGACAGAAACTGAGTCCCGAATCAATGGAGCTACCGTGGCGGCTGAAAAACTTGGTATTCAAGCCGGTCTAACTCAGGATCAAATTGAAAACGTAAAAGCTGTAGTATCTGAAATCCAGAGTCCTGAGCTTACTAGAATGTTTGCTCACCTTGGTGACGCAATCTCGGAAGCCGCATATAGAGGTCCAGGGCAGAGTGCAAAGGTAGATGACTTTAGAGGCCCAGCCGAAACAGCGCAGGCAATTATGGAAGACGATACTCATCCAATGCACGCAAAGTTTATGTCTGGAGACGATGCCGTCCATAAGCATGTAGACAATTTGCTAGCTAAGGCTAGGGACATGATCCAATAAGTTTCTGGGTGGTTTCTCTCTTCCCACCTAGCACCGAGCCTCCTCCTCTTAGTCATGTCAGAGGGGGAGGCTTTTTGTTTGACTAAATTGATATTTTATATTAGAAGGCTATGCATGACAGCTTACCTAGCTTGCTAGACCTGTCTAAAAAACAAATTCGGTCGCCCTTACACGCCCCTCGCATGGCCTACCAGCGTTAGCTGCCCCAATTTTAGAGGTTTCCGTTCACAGACAGCGGCCTTCGTGAACTATAAACAAATCAAACCTTAAAATATTATGCCAGTTAGCCCAACACTCGCGCTGATCGATCAGTATCAGCCAAAATTCGAAAGCCAGTGGCGTCGTCTTGCACAGCAGGTCGATAGCCGACTCAGTGGCGCCGTAAGCGTCACTACAGGTTGCACCGGTGAAGTAAACTACCGCGACCAGATTAAGCCAATTGAAGTCTCTTCTCTTGGAACTCCAAGCCAAAACCGCATTGCAGCAACTGCAATTTCGGAAATCCAAACTCAAAAACGCGCTAACTACCCTAAGAAATTCCAGGCAGTTAAGCACTTTGATGAGTTTGACGAAGTCTGGCTTGCCGAGCAGTCAAAGCCCACCTCGCAAACCTTCCTTGAGTTTAAGGCAGGATTTAACCGCAAAATGGACGATTTGATTATCGCTGCCGCTACCGGAACCTCCAAGACCGGAAACAATGGCGCTGTTGATACCGATCTTCCAACAAGTCAGGTTGTTTCTGTTGATACTGGAGGAACCGGTTCTGGAATGAATCTTGATAAGATCCTCAATGCTAAGCAGCTTATGGAGGAGAACGAAGTGTTTGGTCAGGACATTGATGGCGACGAAGCCTATCTTGTCCTCAACGCCAAAGCTCTTCGCGCTCTTTATGACGAGGCAAAGATTACCTCCAGCGACTATGCCGGTGAACTTCAAGCCCTTTACAACGGAGAAATTGACCAGTTCCTTGGTTTCAACTTTATCCGCACTGAGCGTCTTGCTGTTGCAAGTAACATTCGCACTTGTTTTGCCTTTGTGAAATCAGGTATTGCACTTGATATTTGGCAGAATCCTAAGTTTAAGCTTAGCGAGCGTAATGACTTCAACGATGCCGCACAGCTTCGTGGAACCGCCGCAGCAGGAGCTACTCGCCTTGAGGAAGTCAAGGTTGTTGAGATCCCTTGTGACGAATCCTAGCACTAAACAACAATAACTAATGGCCCGTCTGTCTTTTTGGGCGGGCGGGCCTTTCTATTTTATGAGCAAGATTATTACTGACATTGACATTGCCAACCAAGCACTTGGCTATCTGGGAGAGCAGACGATTGCATCAATGTCTGAAAGCACCAAGGAAGCTAGGCAAGTCTCGCTCCACTTTGACCAAACGCTTCGCGAAATTATGGAGAAGCACAGGTGGTCTGTAGGAAGAAAACGCAAAAGAATGACTAGGTCAGCTATTGTTCCTAGCTTTGGGTGGACCTACGCTCATGTTATCCCTCAAGATTGCATTAGAATTTTGGACATTTTTGAGATTTCCGAACAAGACCCAACTCTAAGTCCAGTTCCTATTAGGAAGTTTGAAAAAGAACCTGGGCTAATTTTAAGCAATGTAAAACATTGTGGATTGGTCTATATTAAACAGGTTATTTCTTCAGACCTTTCTCCTTTGATGATTAAAGCTTTGGCGATTAAACTTGCCTCTAAAATAGCTATCCCGCTCGGAGAATCTCGGCTTTTTGGTGAGCTTTATAATTTGGCTGATAACGCCATCAAGGACGCATGGCTAAGCGATGCAAGACAGTCACGATCAGGAGAAAACTCTGATTTCCTCCAAAGATCTGAAGAGAACCACGCCGAAAGCGGAAGATACAATGCCTGAGTTTTTGCAGTCTAATTTTAATGGTGAGTGGTCTCCGCTCATGCTTGGCCGTGTAGAGCTGTCACGATACGCTACATCTTTGCGGACAATGGAAAATTTTGCGCCTACGATTTCAGGCGGCGCAAGAAAAAGACCTGGAACGGAATACCTTGGAGAGGTTCAGGACTCATCAAAGAAAACACGGCTTGAAAGCTTCACATTTTCTAATGATCAATCTTATTTGCTAGAGTTTGGCCATAATGTTTTAAGGTTTTGGAGAAACGGTGTTTTATTAAGCGATACTGAAACAACTCCTTACACTGAGGATGAGGTGTTTAGCCTGAGAATGACATCGACAAACGATATTGTTTATATCGCCTCACCTAATCATGCTCCTTATAAACTAACCAGAACATCTGACACTACGTTTGATTTTGCGCTGCTTGAGTTTGAGAACCAGCCGTTTGAAGACGAAAACCTTACAGATGTCACTATAGCGGCATCAGCGCAGACAGGAACAGGTATAACCTTAACATCTTCCAGTGATTTGTTTACTGACGACATGGATGATGGGGATGGTAGTACGTTTAAAATTTCACATTACATCTCTAGAAGTGTTTCGGAAAGTTCTATTAATGAAACAAACGACAGTATTACTGCTTTTTCCCCTGCAATTTCTTATCAAATAGGAGATAAAATTTCAGTTCAGATAAGTGGCACTTATTTTTATTACACCTGTCACACGGCATACGTTGGAGGAACTTCTACCCAACAAAACCCAGTAGATTTACTGGACTACTTTTCTCCTGGAATAGTTGCTCAAATTTTAGGGGCAACTTCTAGCGAAATGAAATTTTACATTGAGGGAGAGTGGTCGTTTAGAACAGAAGGCAACTGGGACGGAGAATGGGGCATCCAAGAATCAGAAGATGGTCAGCTCGGTAACTGGGTAACAAGATTTTCTATGGCGTCAGATAGCGGCTCTGATAATTACGTCCGAGAAGGTGATGAGTCTGATAATCCGATTTGGCTTCGGGTTGTATTGTTTAATGTGGGCAGCGGGTCAAACCATAGAGTGACCTGGACAACTTCAGATGTTGAAAAGTCGGGAGAAGTTACGATTACATCTTACATTTCTCCAACACAAGTAACTGCTGATGTAAGCACAACTAGGCCACTTTACTCTACTGCGGCGACTAAGCATTGGGCTGAAAATGAGTGGAATCAAAGAAAAGGGTTTCCGAGTCAGGTGTTTTTCAAAAACAACCGGCTTTGCTTTGCTGCTACTAAATTAGACAATCAAGCAATATGGGGCAGCGAAGTTGATAAGTGGGATAATTTCAAGAGAGGGGTTCAAGAAGACTCAAAGCCATTTAAAGACGTTCTAAGGACTGGTAACCAAGATCCTATACAATGGGTATCTGAGCAGTCAAAGACGCTTCTAGGGCTATCCTCGCAAATAAGAAACCTAACCGGTGAAGATGGGTCAACTATTCTAGCGCCTGGCAAAAACAGATCGGCAAGACAAGCTGGCCGAGGCGCTGCTGACCTTGAGCCTGTAGAGGTTGATGATTTCACATTTTACGTGCAATTAGGAGGCAGGATCATTAGGGGTCTGACAAACGATTATGAGCGTGGCGTTTACGCTGCTGCTGATATGACTAGAGAGGCAGAGCATGTTACCAGAGGCGGCGTTAAGCAGATGGCGTTTCAGCTAAATCGTGTTTCTACGCTCTATGCCGTTACAGGAGACGGTATTGCCGCGTGTTTAGTGTTTGATCCAGAAGTGGAGAAAATGGGCTGGTATCGCCTTAAAACGCAAGGAGGGGCAATTGAGTCTATTGCTATTTTGCCAGCTACAGGAGAGGAGGACGAAGTTTATTTTGTTGTTAAAAGAACAATCGAAGGAGACACCAAGCGATACATTGAAAGATTAAAGAACGACCAAATTAGAGTCCAAGATGATGGCATACAAGACGATATGTTCTATGTCGATTGCGGAACTACAATCACCGGCACTAATATTACAACGGTTACAGGATTAAATCATCTTTCAGGGAAGAAGATACAGGTTTTAGGAAACGGGGATTACCTAGGTGAATTTGAGGTGCTTGAGAACTCAATTACAATCCCAGCTAGCAACAAGGTAACCTATGGATTGCCAATTGAGGCTAAACTGTGGCAGATGCCGTTAGAGGGCATTACAGCGTCAGGAACAACATCTGGAGACAAAAAGCGAGTTAAAGAGATCACAATTGACGTTGTGAACTCACTTGGGTTGCAGACAAAAGACTCGCCGGATGACACCAAGGAGCCAAATGAGTTGACTCCTAGACAAGCAGATGCGCCACTTGGGTCTTCTCCTGAGCTTTATAGCGGGAAACTAGAAATAAGAAACACCCTGCCAAGATCGTTTGACGGAAATGTTTTTTACCAGTCAAACATTCCTTTTGGAGTATTTATCCGTAACATTATTACTAAATGGGAGAAGACCAGCTAACATTAAGGCCCTATGCCTTGGACGACTATTCCTTGCTTTGCCAATGGTGGGACTCACACAATGCCCTGAAGGCTCCGCAGTCCGATCTGGAGTCTGGCATTGGGTTGGTGGCAGAAAGCGATTCTAGGCCCGTTGGAGCGTGTTTCTTGTATGTTACAGGGGTGCTTGGGTTTATTGAGGCTATGGTTATTAGTCCTGATTCGACTGTAGCAAAGTCAAGAAAGATTGCTGACACTCTATTTAAAGAGCTTCAAAAAATAGCAAAAGCAGAAGGAGTAAACAAGCTGATCGCATTTGTTGAGTCCAAGGGGATGGTCAGGGAGTGTTCTCGCTCTGGTTTCACTCAAGTCGGGCCTCCTATGGCGCAAATGATTCAAACAATATAAGATTATGGGATTAGATCCAATATCAATGGCTCTTATGGCCACAAGCACTGCAATGAAAGCCGGCGCATCGTATCAGCAAGGGCAGATGGCGATGCAGTCTGCTAGGTATAATGCAAGGGTTATTAAACAGCAAGCAAGGCAGGAGTCGGAAACTGCGCTTGAGAGCATGGCTCGGAAAAGGACTGAAAATGATCGGGCTTTGTCAGCAATCAGACTTAGGATGCAGGAGTCTGGCATTGATACCACGCAGGGATCTAGCGCAGATTATTTTGAAGAGGCTACGTCTAGGCTTGAAATGCAAATTTTAGACGAGGCAAGGCAATCCGAACTGAGAGACAGAGCTAGAAGAAACGAAGCTCAAATGCAGATTTACCAGGGCAAAGTAGCAAAAGCTAACGCAAACCTAACCTCAATGGCTCAACTTGTTCAAGGGGCTGCTAGCATTTCGGGAAGAGCGTACGATTTGCAAAACAAAACACCACAGCAAGGAAATTAAGATATGCCACAGTTACCAAATTTAACGGGGCCAGCAGTGCCTCCAGAGCAAGCGGCAGGCATTAGAATTGGAGTGCCTTCTACTTCTGGCTTGCAAGCAATAGCACAAGCTGTTGGAACAATTGGGGAAGAGGTTTTAAATGCCAAAATTAAAATACTAGATAGGCAAAACAAACTTGATATTCTTAATAATGAAAGTGCTTACGGAAGGCACATGGCTAGCCATCACCAAAAGTTAGATGTTAATAATCCGGCAAGTTGGATTGATCAAACGAAAGAAGCTTCTGATAATTTCATTCAGGGCCTTTCTGAAAAAAACTTGGCGCCAGAAGCCCTAGACGCAATAAAAATGAGAATTGCAAATTATGAATCTAAAATGCTACAGGGAGTAGCTAGAGACGCACAGCTTGCTCAAGTGCAAATTTTATCTGGTGAATTTCAGAATAGGCAAACTACATTATTGCAAAATAGAGATTTTGAGGGTGCGGCAAAAAATCTTGAAGAGTCTGCATTAGATCTAGGATTAAGAAACGATGAAGTTGAAGCTGGTCTTTTGAAAATTAAAGAACAAGAAAGAATAGCTGAATACGAAGATCAAGTAGTCTCTGGGAATGCAGACTATTTTGAAAATGATTTACCTTTGTTATCTAAATCTGACAGAATTGCTTACAAAAGAAAAGCAGAAACACGCAAAGCGGAATTAGAATCTAATGATATTGATAGAATATCAGGAGCTATAGCTATTGGAGTCATTAAAACTAAAAACGATTTAGTTAAAAATTTAGAAGCTGCTCCAAATGTTTCCAGTCAAATGGCAAAAAAGGTTTTGGCAAATTGGGAAAACTCTAAGCCAGTTAGCTATGAAGAAAAAAGAAAAATAACTGATACCTTAAATGATTTGCATGATCAGTATTCAAAAGGAAAAATATCTCGCGACGAATACGGGAAAAAGCATCATAATATAGCTGCTGAAGTTTATGCTATGGGCAAAAGAGAAGGAGTAGGAGGATTAAGGTCTAGGATATATGCTCTTGATCCTACTAAATGGAGTGATGGTAATTTAAAACTTTCAAAATCTGAAGATATTGATCAGAAAATTGAAAAAATGGTTTCAGCTTGGGATGCAGCAGGAGGGTTTGGTAAACCGAAAAGAGGAGAGGAACAACTTAGCCCCCAAAAAGCTTTAGAAGTGCAAGCTGCTAGAGAGCTTACTGAAATGTCAATGAAGGAGTGGGCAAAGACAGACGAAGGTAGAAATGCTACACCAGATCAAATAAGAAAAGAGTTTATGAATCAAGCTATTGATGCCATGACGCAAGATATTATCGAGGAAGAATTGGATTACAGCAAAAGGTTGGATTCAATTTTAGAGGGAGCAGGAAACACACTTTTACCAAAATGATTATTGATTTGCCAACTTCGCCTAAAGAGGCTGATAGTTTCTTCAAAAATAAAGACATTGACCCTGTTTTGGCCGATAGGTCAGCCATGGGCTGGGTTGAGCAGTTTAAGCTATTAGATAATCCAAAAGCTCCATTTAATCAGGCTGTTGAGGATAAAAAAATAGAGCTTAGAGACGCTTTAGGTCTTTATAAAACTTGGAATGAATCAAGAGGTGTTCAGCCGTTTGCGTCTCAAAAATATGCAAGCACTGAACGAAGGGAATTAAATTTTGCTAAAAACATCCCTAAATGGAATAGGCTTTTTTCTGATGATGGTTTTGAGTCAGAGCTAGAACAAAGAGGACTTAAAAGCAAATATGACGAAGTATTAAAGCTAACTGGCGAAGGTGGCCAAGAGGCAGTAAGGAATAACTTTAGAAGAAAATTATTTGTTAGTGAGATTTCTGGAGAACCTAATTATGTAAATCAAGCTAGGATAGCAAAGGGCCTATTAGGAATCGATGATCCAGATGATGACGTTTTTGTATCGTCTGCAAAACAATGGGTAGCAAACACATTTAATACTCAAAAAGTTGCCACGGATTCTTATGCAATGGGAATTAATGCTTTCATTGCAAATGATGTTGAGGCTTTCAACAAAAAACTAAAAGAAAGAAGAAGCGTTAGCGATATTGCTGAAGAATCATTTGTTAAAGGCTACAATAGCTTGATGGACGGCGATGGCAAAGCAATGCTATTCCAAGCCAGTAAAATTGTTGCAAAAGCTAAAGCGGAAGGAGAAAGAGGCTTATTTGAACAAAAGAAAGATTTGCCAAGCGAATCAATTGGATTGATTGCTGAGTTTTACGCAAAACCAGGAGGTCGAGAAAAGTTTTTAATGATCCTAAATAACAAAATTGAACAGGAATCAGCAAAAGCTGATGTCGGTTTTGTTGCAAAATTCACAAAGCAAATTTCTAGATTTTACGAGTCTGAAATTGGAGCGTTATGTAGAGCTAATTTAAGAAGAAATATTGAAGAAAGTGATCGGTCTTTATTTTTTCCAGACGATCCTGATTCTAAAAACTTTGAAACAGTAGATGGCAGAAAAATTGCCAAAAAACTTTCAGAGCAGGAAAAAGCTTATTTTAGGAACGTGCAGCAAGTTTCGTCTGACATTGCTAATGTAAAACAAGCTGTTTCTCAGATTGATGGAGAAAACTGGTTTTCAACTATGATTTTAGACCAGTCGGGAACACTAGCCCAAATGCCTCTAATTATGAATCCTGTCGGCATGGTGACTAGGTTTAATTCTCAACGGCAACTTGATACTGAGGAAATATTAGCACAAGACCCTGATCTTGCTTATAATGAAGCTAGGGGAATGGCTAGGGTTTCTGCTGGTATGAATGTCTTTTCAGAAAGATTAGCTACAGGCTTTTTCCTGAAAAAGTTTCCAAGAATTAAAAATGCTGCTTCAAAAATAAAAGGCGCTAGCCCTGTTTCTATAGCGCAAGCTTTGAAAAGGGCCGGAGTAGCAGCAGCAAGCATAACTGGAGCAGAATATTTACAGGAATCTTTTCAGGAGGCTACCCTTCCTTTAACATTAGATTTATTTAGCTCTCTTAACGAGGAAATGCCTGAAGGGGATTGGGATCAGTTTAAAATGTGGGATCAGCGCAGATTTCTAGCCGTGTTGCCCTTAGCTATTCTTGGAGGTGGAGGACAAGCCGCTCGTGATAGGATCTCAACGGCAGAGCTAGGGAAAGTGCTGCTAGCTAAAAATGACGTAATGGCAAGTGGAAGATCTGAAAAGCAAGCTCAAGAAGTTGCAGAGCTAGCGATGACAGATCCAGATGCAGCTTTGGCTCTTTACAAAAAGCAAGGCGAGTCAATGAGCAAAGAGGAACAGGAGACTTTGGGCAATGAGGCAATGCGAAAGATTTATTCTGAGCAACTTGGAGAAGAGTTTGCAGCTATGCCAATTGCTAGGCAAACTGAAGACGGGAAGTTCTCATTGGATTTTCAGGATGGAAGAAAAGAAGAATATGATTCTGTAGCAGAAAGAGATCAAGCTTTAGAAAATTGGTCTAAGGAAGAGTTTTTTCAGACTAGGGAGGCGATGGAGGCTTTTGCTGAAATGGCTAAAGAAAGAGTTGAGGGGCAAGCTAGTTTTAAAATTGAGCGTCCAAGAACTTTCCAAGATCTTGCGGATCAAGGTGTTGAAACTGAAGCAAATCTTAAAAAAGCCATTGGTGTATATTATTCCCAAATGGGAGAAGTCGCTCCAGATAAAATTGATTTAGCTAATTACATTGAAGAGGGATCTGTTAGGCTGAAAAAGGATTTATCAGGGTTTGCGGTTAGATTGGCTCAAGGAGCTAATCCTATTACGGTTGCTGAAGAATTCTCTGAGGGCTTTATCAGAAGAGCAGTAGGTTTAGGCGAAACAAGTTTTGATGAAGTGAAAGCGCTTCTTGATGAATTTGGTGAAATGTCCGGCATCCAAATGACGGAAGGCTATGACATCGATCCTGAGCGAGCTGTAATTGAAGGATTTTCCAAGTTTGCTAAAGCTTATGCTCTACAAGGCAAGTATGATATGCTTCCCAAGGAGACTCAGTCATGGATGTCAAAAGCATGGGCTGTAATGGAAAACAGCAATAACATTCCTGGCGTTTTAAAAGCATTTTCTGAGTTATTTTCAAAAATGTTTAAGGCTGTTTATGATGTGGCCAAGGCAATTGAGTTTCACAGAGCAAAGGGCGATGGAATTGATCCAGACTTAGAAAGCATGGCGTTAAGGGCGCTTGGCTTTGATGAGAAGGGGTATAATGAAAGAATGCAGGAGAGAGCTAATCAGGAAGCGCTTGAGGACACTCTTGGTGCCACTACCCAAGGTGATTATACCTTTTCTGTTGGTCGGTCTGAGGTCACGCCGACAGACGCCACTCAAACTTTTTTAACTAAAGATGGTGGCGTTATTGGGCCTGCTAGCTTTTCAATCACGGCTTTTCATGGGACCCCGTACAAGGTAGATAGATTTAGCACTAAGAAAATTGGCACGGGTGAGGGCGCTCAAGCGTATGGCTGGGGGCTTTACTTTGCGGAGTCGCGGGAGACAGGGGAGGCATATCGGAAGCAACTTTCAAGTCAATCTAGGTTCTACCCAAGATGGCTTTTGGATGGGAAGTCATCAAAGGAGGCAGGAGTTCCAGATATTATCTTTCTTGAAAATATTGGCATTGATGGAGAAATCGGGAAAGAGAAGCAAAGGTTGGAAAGCCGCATAAGATCAGCCAAAAAGAATCCTGACTTATGGACTAATGCTGATCAGGTAACAAAGGAAGCAGAAGAAGGTTTGATGTGGCTTGAAGAGAATCAAGACGCTGCCGAGAGGGTTTCTTACGAAGAGAGACAAGGCTCCCTCTACACCGTGGAGCTTAACGTAGAGCAGGACGAGCTTCTTGACTGGGACAAGCCGCTGAGTGAGCAGAGTCAAAAAGTTAAAGCATTTTACAACGATCAAATAAAAGAGGCATTGCCAGAAATTAACCGGCTACTAGATGAGCTTGGTGTTGATAAAGACACACCTATTTCTGAAGATGCTCCAAGTGGTAATATATCTGGCGCGCAATTATATCAGGAGTTTGTTAATAAAAATTACAACATCTCAATGGGTGTTGTGAGAGATCTTAACGCAAGGATGAAAGAGCTTTCAAAAATAATGTCGGAAGATGAGGTTGCTGGTAAATATAGAACTTACAAATCTAACACGGGTCGTGAAGCGGCAAAAGAATACGACCTTATTATGGATAAGCGGTCAGAAATTTTAAGGGAAATGCAATCGCCAGACCCTTATAAGAGAGGTGGTGATAAACAAGCATCTAAAGCACTTTACGCTTTGGGCATTAAAGGTATTCGCTACCTTGACGGCAACAGCAGAGCAGACGGAAAAGGCACATCTAATTACGTTATTTTCAACGATGCTGACATCACAATTACTGAGGAAAACGGCCAAGTTGTTGATACAACCAGCCCATCCTTTTCCATCACGCCAGCGCAGGACGCTGGGAACATTGAAATTTTATTTAAAGATCAAATTGACCCTTTGATTTCATACACTTACCCCGTTCTAAAAGGAGATAGCCAAGCGGAAACGACAGCAAAAATTAAGCTTTTGGAAGCCTTAGAAGAGAATGATCAACTAAGTAATTACGCTATTGAAACTATTGAACAATACTCAGATGACATTCTTGATGAATTTACGCAAGAGGTAATGGAAGGAAAGGATTTTTCTGAGATTGTTGAGGAACAAGAACAAGAAATAAAAGACGATCCTGACTCCTTTAGCGATGACTTCTCAACTGAAAAAAGTCTTACAGAATGGCTCCTTAATGAGCGAGGTGAAGGACAAATAGAAAACTCTGGTTACGCATTTCCTGATGGAACACTATTACATATGTCTCATGATGGGTTTGGAAGAGACGTAGATCATAGAGAAGTGCATTTTCCAAACAGCCCAGGAGGGACTGAAGGGATGGTTGCAATAATGAATGCTGGCATAATGCGTTTTGATTATTCGGGTGGAGGAGTAACGCTTAGACATCCTCCGACACGCGCACAGGCCGATATTATTGCCCGAATTGCTAGCCATACAGAGGTTTTTCTTGATGCTGAACAGGCTGCTTCAGATGGGTATAATGAAAAGCGAAGAGCTAGTTTTGAAATTACAGATGAATTTGCTGTAGATGATGTGATTAATAGCGTTAGAGCTTTTTATAGAGGGAGAGATTTTGAAGGAATAAACACTTTTGCTATTCAGCCAGTAGAGCGACATGGCGCTATCACTAAGCTGGAGAAAAAAATACTATCAGACAGAGTTAATATTGGGAAAAGGCTTGAGGCAAAACTTGAGGCCGATGAGGAAAATTGGAACAACGCCAAAAAGTCAGGAAACCAAGAGGAAATTGAAAGAGCTGCCCAGCAAATTATGCGAAGGACTCAGGCGTATATGGAAATTCTTCCTGATTATCCGATGGGGCCAACAATATCTAAAGCTCAAGATCTCGCAGAAAAAGTCTTAGTTGGAGCTATTGAAATAACAGAAGGCATAAGGATTGTTGAAGAAAATGCCAGATACTCTGGGGTTCCTATTAAGGTTCCATCTTGGCTATCTAATTTTAAGGTAGCAAATTGGGTCAAAAGAAATCTAAGAGCTAGAGGTGATTTAACTCCAGAGCAATTTAAAATCAAACTAGCATCTGAGGCTATTACTTTAACTGAGCTTAAAAGAGCAGAGCTGATAAATTCTCGTCTTAAAAAAGCAGTAAAACAAGAGGCTTTAGTAGCTCCTAATCCGCAAGGTGTATTAATGGAAGACTTTCTCATGACAAGGGTCCAGGACGCTCTTGTAATGGATGGAGCTGTAAATGTCACAGAAGCAATAAACAAGCTTCCTAAGAGCCTTCAGAGCGTCACTAAAGAGATGCGTGTTCATGTTGATAGCCTTTCTCGCGAAATGATCAAGAAGGGCATTGCCAAAGGAGATCTTGCTGATGTCTTCCAAAGAAACATTGGTAGCTATCTAAATAGATCTTATCGCAGATTCACAAGGCCAGAAAAGTGGAAGCACGAAGTAAGTGAAGAATCTAAAAAGAACGCAATGCAATGGCTTGAAGATAACTTGCCGGCTGAAGCGTTTAGTGGGGATGTTTCAAAGGAAGATCAATTAGAAGGTTATGTCGATACTCTTTTGACTGACTCGGTTTCTGGAGGCTTTACAGACCAAATGAACTGGCTTCTAGGCCAAAAGCATATTGGGAACCTTATTGCCAGAAAGAAGGTTCCTGTTGAGCTTAGAGAGCTTTGGGGTGAATACAAAAGAGGTGATGAGAACTACATGACCTCGGTCCGTAAAATGGCTACTCAGATTGGCAACCACACAATGCTTACTGAGTTTTTAAAGAATGGACTCAATACTGAAATATTTTCTACGCCTAGAAAGGGTTTTTCTAAGCAAATAAGCTCAAAAGGAAACGAGATGCTGTCTCCTTTAGATGGATACTATGTTTCTGAAGGAATGTCCCAGGCGTTAATTGATTTTTCAGAAACAGGAGAAAAAACAGCGTGGTGGCTTAAATATTGGTTAAAATACAACTCACTATCAAAAGTATCTAAAACGATATATAACCCTACAACCCACGCTAGAAACTTTTTATCTAACTTTGTTTATGTAGGCGCTAACGGAAACCTGTTTGAATATCTAAATATCGACACGGTTAAAATGTCTGCCACTATTAATTACAAAGAAATATTTAAGAGTTGGGGGACTACAAAGGATATTGAGGATAGAATTCTTCATTACATAAGGCTTGGCATTATGCAGCAAGGAGCTGTATCACAAGAATTTAAGGATATTCTTAATGATTTTTCAGCGGGGGATGTAAATATTGATGAGTATACTCAAAACAAAGCTAAGCAATTTGCAAAAGCCGGATTAAAAAAGATTGAATCTCTTTACCAAGCAGAAGATGATTTCCACAAAATTGTTGCGTATGAAGCGGAAAGAGCAAAATTAGCTAAAGCTAAGCCTGAATGGAACTCTGACAAACTAGATGCTGAGGCAGCGCAAATAGTTAGGGACACAATGCCTGACTATTCGCAAGTTCCAAATGCAGTCAAAATGCTTAGAAAAATTCCGTGGATTGGAACATTTACTTCGTTTACGTCTGAGGTAATCAGGAACAACACTAACATTATCCAAAGAGCTAAGTTTGAGATGTCAGATCCTGAGCTTAGGAGTATCGGGGCAAAAAGGCTGTCATCATTTGCTGTCGCACACAGCATACCTTTAGCGGGGGCTTATTTTCTCGCCTCAATGTTTGGCGTTGATGATGAAGAAGATGAAGCAACGAGAGCTATTGCTGCTCCATGGGATAAATATGCTCAACTTCTTTATGTTGGAAGAACTCCTTCTGGAGACCCTCAGTATATTAATATTAGTTACACTGATCCTTTTAGTGTATTTAAAACTCCCATTTTTGTAAGTGAGCAAGATGGCCTTTCTCCTGTATCTGTTGCTAAGGGCATACTTATAGGACTAGAGCCTTTTTACGGAGAAGAAATTGGAACCGCAGCGCTTCTTGATATTAGGGAAAATAAAAACGAAAAAATATACAATCCTAATTCTGACGCCTGGACAATCACTAAAGATATTTCCGAGCATATACTCAAAGCTCTTGAGCCTGGGTTAGTCAGATCAACAAAAAGGATTTACGAAGCTGCAACCGGCAAAGAAACCGATTCCGGCATGAAGCTAGATACAAGAACAGAAGTCATTGCGGTTCTTTCCGGTCAAAGAATAACCTCTATTGATCGCAAAAGAGCCATTTTCTACAGAAACAATGATTTCCAAGATGCTCTCAGGTCTTCTACGTATCGATTTAAAGCAGCTTGGAGAAATAAAAATGTAGACAAAAAAGAGTTATCTAAGGCTTACAAGCAATACAAAAAAGATAACGAAAAGGCATATTCTGAATTTCAAGATGCTTTACAGGCCGTATCAAGGCTTGGTCTTACTGAGGAGCAAATCCTTCTAGAGACAACAAAGGGTAAAGATAATACAGAAACAGCAAAAAGAATTCTCAATTTACTTAGAGCGCCGGCTGGTGAAACTCCAATTCCTGAAAAAAAGTTTACAAGACTTCAAATCAAAGAAATTGAGGAGAAAGGCCGAAAAGAAATATTAAAAGAGGTTGCCCCTGAGCTTTTTGATTAGGATGTCCTTAATTTATTTTAAACTTGAAAGTCAACTAAATAACAACTATTGACAGCTATGCCAGTTACTGAGCAATATTCCCCCAAAGATTACACCGGAGACGGCACTAACCAGGTGTTTTCTGTGCCTGACTTGTGGTTTGAGCAGTCTGACGTTTATGTGCTGGTGGATGGCGTAGATACCGCTTGGACCCGTGAGGCAGGCGTTGGGATCAGGTTGGCTGCTGCTCCGGCTGATGGAGTTTCTGTAGTTATTTACAGGCAGACAGAGCTAACGCAAGATAAGGAGTTTGCTACTTCTGGCAGGATGCCGGCTAATGAAGTGTCTGAGGGTTTTGATAGGCAAATCCTTATTAATCAGGAGGTTAAAGATAGGTCTACCTTTCTTCCTCCAGATGCGACCACTCAAAACAAAATAAATACAACTGTTGGTTTTGATGAAAATGGAGATCCTGTTTTAAGAACCGCTACTCAAGAGTCTACTCATTTAGGAATTACAGCTAGTGTTAATGCTGCACAAGTGTTTGCGAATGCCGCAGAAGAACAAGCTGGATACGCAAACGATGAGCGTGTTCTTGCTGAAGCCGCGGCAGTCGCGGCTCAATCAGCTACACAAAACGTAGTTGGGGCCGTGACTCCTAAAGATTACGGTGCGTTTGGTGATGGATCATCACACCTTGCTAGCAGCTTATATTCTACGCTGACAGCCGCTCAGGCGGTGTATCCGCGATGCACGGCACTTACAGAGGAAATTGATGGTTTAGCGATCCAGAAAGCGTGTGATACCGATGGACGGGTATTTATTGCCGATGGCACATATAAAGTTAATACGACTATACAGCTATTTAATAAAGGACAGATCATTGAAGGTGAATCAATGGGGGCTACTATCCTTGATGGGGGAGGGCTAGGGGCTGGGGTTAATATGTTTCAAATTAAGCCTGATGAGCAAAACTCAGGCAGAATGCCATCTACTTCAGTAGGAGCAAATAACTTTGGTGAGATAAAAAACCTTTCTGTAACTGGTCCTGGCAAAACATCTACTTCTAAATTTCTAGCAAACGATGCTGCTGTTAATAATTTGTGGCAGGCAGAAGGTTGGAAGATTAACGATATTTACATTCTTAATTTCGAGACTGGCATTGAGTTTAACTCAACTGCTAAAACGCAAGTTCATGGATGCCTGTTTAAAAACTGCACAAAGGGCTTGTTTTACACGAAGGGAAATACAGCGACAAATAATACACATTACGCTACTCAAGTTTCATTTACGTCTTGCACGACAGGGGTGCATTTAGATGGCGGTCATTTGAGTTTAATTATTGCTGACACTTCAAATGTTGAAACTGTCATTGATCAAGATGGCGGCAGGCTTAAGGTTTCAGGAGGTCAAATTGAAGGAGCTACTGAAGTTATTAATGTAAATGAGGGAAAGTGCATAGCTGAAAACATGAATGTTTTGGGTTATGGATCAGGAATTCAGATTCCATTTCATCTTCATAATCGTAGCGCAATTCTTGTAATTAATGTAGGTATTCCAGACTACAGCGATGCTGTTATTCACCTTCACGACAACACTTGTTCTGCTCTTGGATTCCCAGATTTAGGTATTTACAAGTTTTCTGACATTCCTGACGATGAAATTTACCAAGTAAAACTTTGGAATAATGAGTTGGTTCATTTAAGTCCTTTTGGAATAAGACCAGGTATATCTAATTATTCTTTAGATCAAGACTCTCGTGGATTTATTAACTATCATGTAAATGAGGCTTCAGACCAAGGAGATGATTTAAGAACTGTGATTTCTTCTGGCATAAGCCCAGGAGGTAGTAGTAATTTATACACAAGAGTATCTTTGATAAGAAAGAATAATCTGACTGCGACTTTGCAAGGATTATATCAGGATATAACAGGAATTGAAGACAATGTTTTTTGTGAAGGGACAAGCACAGCGGCAAGAGAAGTTAGATTACCACGAATATCAGACACAGGAGCTACTACTAATAATGGTCATTCAGTTACTATTATAGATAAAGATGGTAACGCATCTTCAAACAATATTACAATTGTGCTTAATTCTTCTGATTCAGCTTCTAATTCACCTTTTAGTATTAATGGATCATCAACAATTAATACCAACTTTGGCTCTGCAACTTTTGTAACAAACGGGGGAGACTGGTATAGAATCTAACTAAACAAAACTATGAAAAAGCAAATCCTTGGAATTATTCGTCACCTTTTAACCTTTGGAGGAGGCTACCTTGTTGCACAAGACTGGCTTGATGCTGAGCTTATGCCTGAGCTTATTGGGGCAATTATGACAATCATCGGCGCCGCCTGGTCTATAAAATCACCTGAGAAAAAATCTTAACCATAACTTAAAATGACAATTACATTTTCAGATACCAATCCTGACATCATTAAGATTGAGAGAGGGAGAACTTATTACATTTCTGCCCAAGGTGGGGATTTGACGATCAAAAGAAAAACCGAAGCTGGGACTTATGTTGATGTAGAAGGCTCTCCGGTTTATGACGGACAAGAAAAGTTTTTGCTTACTTTCTCTTCTGATGACACTTTGGAAATTACGCCTTCAACAATTAATACTGAACTTGTCCTAGAGAAAAAAGAATGAAGCTCCAAAGGCCAGACCCAGGTATTGATGTAGCCAAGTCGGGGCTTCATGGGAAAGCTGGTCTTTTCTTTGATGCCGGCGTTTTCGAAAAGGGTGAGCCTAGTTTTGGGATTCAAGACTTAGACCCTTATCTTCTGTTTGATGCAAGGGAGTCGATGCTGGGGACGCTTGAAAACCCAACGCTTGACCTAGACCCTGCGACACCATCGACACTCGACGTAATCACAGCGACCCGCAGTGGCACCGCGACATACACGGACCCCGATGGTAACATAGCGACCGCCGCAGCCGACACGGTGCGCGTTGACTACACGCAGGGCGCAGAGCTGACTCCGACGAAGTTTCAGAACATTGGATATACGGACTTTGCTAATTCGTATTTGATTGCCCGTGGCTTTACAAAAGTTGGGACTGTAGATGGTCCGCTTGGTTATACTGGGTATGAGTTTCTTGAAAATAGCACTAATTCAAACC
>Ga0070754_10000645_pt1 | contig 31437 bp, 49 predicted proteins | sample VirMetDEL_Sep_01_FD_75181 | JGI IMG/M metagenome (GOLD analysis project Ga0070754, IMG submission 75181) | Aqueous microbial communities from the Delaware River and Bay under freshwater to marine salinity gradient to study organic matter... | ecosystem: Environmental > Aquatic > Marine >...
TCTCTCGATGTCACTTCCTGTGACAGTTTAGAAAAGGCAGACTGGACTGTTGAGTCTGTAAGGAGTCTGCGATAAATGTTTAGTGCCTGGAGACCACCTTTACTGATGAGCAATTCGTCGTTTGGACGAACAATCGCGTCATCAACTTTCCTCTTAGAAGAGGCAATTTGGAATTGTGTTTGTACTTCGCCGTAAGGGTCCTTAACATACCCTGATAACTCCCCTTTTGGAACCGGGGCTGTTTGAAAGCGCTGCGCCATATTATGCCACCAATGTTAAACTAAGAGGGGGTTGGGGTATTCCATCTACTTTGTAATAGATGTTCACGTTGTAAAGTCCATCTTCCGAAGCATACCACTCACCTTGAACTCTGAGTTCTTCTAGTTCAGTGACTTCTCTTTCGATTGCCTCAGCGATTCGAGAGTCAATAATTTCAGGTTGAAGGATGCTAAACGTTCTATCTGGGGTCCCATAATCGAGACGCATCACACGTTCAAAGGGTCTAGTCTCTAAAACCGAAACAATGTGTTCTCTCACTAAAGTCAAATCAGTAGAGACGGACAAATTACCGTTCACTATGCTTAACGGATAGGTTATGCCACGCTTGGAAGGTAAATCCATAATCAAGTAGAAAGGGGGAAGGATGTCCCTCCCCCCAGTTGTGCTACTTAGTTTTACCCTACAAATCAGCTGCCGTAGCCGCGAGCTTCCAGGGTTTTGGCGACGTCGTCAATGGCGACACGGACGAGGTCAATTTGGATCCTTTCCAGTGTGGGAACCGGAACAACAAAGACCGACAGGTACACGAGACCTTCTTCCAGCGTTTGGCTGGGGTTGTTGCGACGGTCGCAAATTGTTGCGTATGCGTCACTTGGCTGTTCACCAAACAGTGCGCCACCGGCCCAGAAGACGTACAGGACGTTCTCAGCAATGGTTCTGATCTTAGTGAAGAGCAGCCCTCTTCCATCAACCACAGAGAAGATCTGCGAGTCGAAAGCACCTTTCAATGTTCCGTAGATCACGTTGAGGATCACTCGTGTGTTCACGAACTTGTACAGACCTTGATCTGCGTCGGCAGCGTTCACACGTGTGCGGCCACCCCAGACGAAGACGGTGTTACCATAACCGGGCAGTGTACGCAGTGCGTTCATGCCAAGACGGTTAGACACATCTTGCTCAGCAGAGCTGATGGAGATCTGAGGACCGGTTGTTCCGTTGAGCGGGTAGGAAACACCAGCAGGCGGGAACTGGAATCCTTGTGAGCGACTGCGGCGAATCGCAAGACCAGCGACGAAAGGAGAAGCGGGGATAATGTATCCTTCGCTATCCTCAATGTGCGGACCGTAGTAAGCAAGGAAGCCCTTTGCGGTTGTGTACTGTTGTGAATCTTCAATAAGAAGAGCGTGATTAGACACACCAGACTCAACTAAGACAGCCTCAGGGATACCACCGTTATTGGTACCGCGCAGACCCTCATCAATCAGCTCTTGGCTGGTGACAGCATCATAGTTCCACAGATTAGAGGGAACATCGCGCTCAGGCGTGAGGACAATGCGAGATCCACCGTTGTAAAGAACAGTTTCGGCCAAGGCAGCGTCAGTCCAGATGGGCATGTAGTATAGCTCATTTTGTTCTAGGCGAGGAAGGATACCACCGGCAGTGCGTTGGTCAACCACACCAAAAGAGCTAACAATCTCACCAACACCATCAGTGCCGGTTCTCAGAGGAACACAGAAGTAGTTCTCATCTGCAGCGAAGTCATTAGCAGCGGACTTAGGAGCAGCGTTTGCACCTTCAAAGAAGTCGTACAGAGCATCTCCGTTCACTGCTTTAGAGACACGGAAGTCCAACTGGTCGCCTGTAGCGGCGCCGGTTTCATCAAGGATGGGCACAACAGCGAGTGTCAAGTCGAAGTTGTACTTGCGTCCACGAATGAAATACAGGTTATCGGGGGTTCCGAAGCTTCCTCCTCCAGTAGCTGCTTCCAATCGCCTATAGACAATAGTCGGTGTAGCAGTTAGGATAGCCTGAGTGGGATAGGCCGAGAACACGTTCTGAGTGTAGTTCGACAGTGTCGAAGCCACTTTGAAAAGGTTGTCAGAAACCTTCTTCACATAGTAAGGTTTCACCGTAGTGGAAGTGGTTCCCAGTGCGATAACTTCTTGGGCTTCGACAGAAACGACCTGGATTTGAGCGGCAGTCACCTCAGTTGTAACTGTAGCATTTGCAGCAGTCAGGTTAGCGAGAGTGATTCCGAGAACGTCACCAGCCACGTAGTTAGTACCAGCAGTGGTGATGATAACGCTTGTGATAGCGCCTGTTGTGCTAAGAGCCACGGTACCAATGGCACCGGCACCCGAACCACCGGTCAGAGGCACACCAGCCACAACCAAAGTGGAAGTGGGAGCTGTGGTGTAAGCACCACCGTTAGTCAGAGAGACCGAGGTGATAGCACCAGTAGACTGGGCGTTAATATCTTGGCTGAAGTAAACTTGCTCACCGTCGGCAAAACCGTGAGTTGTTACCTGGAATACGGCGGAACCCTCAACTCCAAGAGTAACGGTCGGGTTAACACCCCAAGTGTAAGTAGCAGTAACGCCAGCTTCATCTGTGAGGTTAAGGAGATCGAGTACAAGAGCCTCAGTGCTTAGATACCCCGACCCGCCATTGAAAACGGAAACGGAAGTAACTGCACCAGCTGCAACAACCAACTTGATGCTAGCACCAGCACCAGCTGTAGAACCAGCAATAGTGTTAGCGTAGTATGTTCCGTCAGCTCCACTGAAACCCGTACCTGTTGCAGCGGTCAGTGTGACGGAAGAAATTGCATCACCAGAAACAATAGCAACACCATTGTTAGGAGTGGTAATCTTACGAGCAACACCCTTGAAAAGATACTCGCTGGTGGCACTTTGGAGTGTTCCAGGGAGGTTCTGAGTGTTGAAGTAAGAGTTATCAGCGTTGGCTTGGATTAGATCAGACGTTTCACCATTGATGGTGACGTTGAATCCCCAATCGGGCTCATTAACTGTTGCATTAAAGATAATGCCCGAAGCTGCAACACCATTAGTAGTGAAGTCAATGGCTGTTCCAGCAAGTGCCTTGGCCTGAGAAGTTGCAAGCTTAACTTGGTTAGCAACACCTGTAGTGATGACGTAGTAAGTACCAGTGGCAAGTCCTGCAGGAGCAGTAGCGCCGGTAGCAAGAACCAAATCAATCTTATCACCATCGACGAAGTTGCGGTTCTCAGAGAGAGTAACAATCTCAGTAGTGTTGTCAGCAACAATTACCTGGAACTTAGCGCTGTCAGAAAGAGCAACGCGAGAACCAGCTGTGAGTGCACCATTAATGCTAACAGAAGCATCGGAGGCTGTCCACTGAGCTTCAGTGAACTTATAGTCGTCACCCGTCCACTGGTAAATGCGGTTGTTGATCAGAACTTCTTGGTTTTTGTCAAACCCAGTTCCAGCACGATGCTCTGTGAAGTTAACGTAGTTCTGAATCTGAGTCACCCAGTAAGGACCAGCATCAACGAAAGCCATCCACTTGGAGTTTTCATTGGCAGCCCAAGCTTCCATAGCTTGACCAAGCTTGGCACGGTCAGCTTTGTTGAACTTACTGAAACCAGCAGGAGCAATTAGGTAGCCTTGGGGCAGAGAACCTTCAGAGAAGGAAGTCTCAATAGCTTGGATGTAGTCCAGCACGCCTTCAGTGATTTCGGTTCCGGGGGCGACGTTACCAATGTCTACACCGGACTGAGTAAGGACTTGTGTTCCAGACTGAGGAGTGGAAGAACCCACCACAGAGACTGGCTGACCAAGGATACGGGGAGACAGGTAGGCAAGAGCACTGAAGTCAACAGTGCTGTCAGCGGTTCCACGGACATAAACCGAGGAGGAAACAATGGCATCGGCTTTAATAGCAGCAACTACTGCATCGCGAATAGCGCGAGCGATTTCACGGTTGTTGTCCTCATCACCTGCGACATAAGAAGCAGGAATAGTAACAGGGATTCCCTTATAAGCGCCGTTGCTGGTCTTCTCACCAACGTCATATCCGTTGATTTGGAGCTGGACATACACTACTGTGTTTTTGGTGAGGTCCGTAGGAAGGTTGGTGCCGTCGAAAGACTTACCAACCGAGTCAAAGCCAAGCTCTACCAAGTTAGCAGGAGTACCAACACGAACTACGCGAAGGTCACCAGTGAACGCCTGGCGGAAGAAAGCTTTAACTGCGTTGTACGAAAGCAGTTCGGAACCAGAGGTGGGAACAGCGCCACCGATCAAGTTCAAATAGTCGTTGAGGCTATAAACCGCAACAGGCTTATTTTCAGGGAACGTCGAGATGGAGACCGTTTCAGGTGCGTCCACCAGCATGTAAACTGTGGTGAAGCTGGCGATCTGGGGAGCACCAGATACGCCGGTAGATTCGTTGATATAAGTGCCGGGAGCGCCGCCACTAATATTGGCAAGAGAAATTGTCATTTTTGTAAATACCCTTCTTTGAGTAGGGCGTAGTGATGGCTTCAGGCAATACCATCTGTAGTCACCGCAGTGCTACACCCCCTTTAACAATTGCTGAGTGAGAAGTACAGACGTAGAAATCTCCACTCCGTTTTCAGCTTCATAGGAGTCCAATGTGTATCCATTAGGTCTCCTTGGGTACTCCAGAACTTCTGGAGTGTAATCGAGACACCTTACTACTACTTGACCCTTAGTTTCCCAAGGGTAATAGAAGCTCTGTGTGTCCTGTGGTTCTGACCCAACCTGGGTAACCAATGAACCGCCAGTTAATGTCCCTGACGTTGTCAGTTCAGCGTCATCTGGAAGATTTATGTAGTCACCAGGCACAGGCAAATCCACAGACGTATAGCCTGGATTGACATCTAGGATGTCTTTGTACCTTGACGAGCTCTGAAAATAACGATAAGCTATTTTCGGAAACGTGTCGTTCGGTTTTGCTACTATACGTCTCATAAGCAAATTTTACCCTTTATCAGCCGTTACGCTGGGCAGCGCGAACAATAAACTTGTTAGCGAGATCTTGACCGCGACGGTCGGAGCTTGTCTCAGCGGCTTCACGCTTCATACCTTCGACACCCTTTTTGCTCAGGCCACGGGTAACGGAAGTGGCACGAGAAGCCACAGGAGACTCAAAGGACTCAACGGGCTTATTAACAGGGGGCTCTGCCGGATATCTTTTAGCAGGCTTCGTAATCTTTTTAGGTGCTTCTTGGACTTCTTTGATTTCTTTGATTTCTTCGCTCATTTCCCTTTACGTTGGAATAGATTATAGCAAACAATGTCTGCCATCTTAGGAACAGCAAACTCTGGGATACCAACCCAAACACGCTGAGGCATTTTGGGGGTCCCGAACTGGTGATAGGCACCATATTTAGTCGTTTGGACTTGAAACGTGCCATCGTTGTTTGCACGTATTTTCATATTATCCTGCATCCTGCCGCTAGCTCTCAGAATAGGCTGCGGACCCCACTTCAACTCTTTCTTTTCTTTATACTCAGGTTTGAGTTCTTTCCATTTGGACCCGTCCCATGGACTTTGCTCTTTAGCCCAAACATCTCTATGCTCTTGTTCGAGCATCTTAGCGACTTTAGGCTGGCTTCTTTCCCACCAGCCATCTTCGTCAAATTTGATACGATCTAGTCCTTTGATTTCAAACTTCAGCATTACTTCCTTCTTGAAGACTTCTTCATCTCAGCATTCTGACGTTCGGCATGCTTAGTAGTTATATCCACCATTGTCAAAACTTTACTCATGGGCTGTTGTTCTAACCAATCTACAGAAGAGTCCCACCGCTGTTTGCACAAATGGAAGGCAATTTCTAAAAACTGGTAAACCCCCATAAGCTTTCCTTCGAGGATCTCTTTAGCGAACCAATTCATAAGGTAGCGAAACTCTCCCACCCCCATGTTCATGATGCGGTCCATGTCGAAGTCCGAGAGACGAGACATCATCTCCAAAAAGAACTCCACCTGAAGAAGGTCTTCACCGCCATTTTCTTTCTTCAGGCACTCAATGTAATAAAGATCTTTGGGACAAAGTTCTCTTACACTACCAAAGAAGACCTCACCTACAGTGATGTCGTAGGTAAAGTCTTCTGTCTCAACGGCGGTAATCATTCCCCCGTGTAGTCTTCCTCCTCAAAGTCTTCATCTTCATCATCAAGCCCGCCTGCGTCATTCAGCAGTGAGGAGACTTTACGAAAGTCCTTTAGACTGAGAGCTGCAATCTCAGGGAAAGTGATACCATTTTCACCAACACTGAGGCGCTCAACCATTTTCATCCCTCGTTCCATGTCACCCAATTTGCCGAGTGTTTTTTCCATAAACAAGAGATCTTTTGCGGCCATTTCACGAATAGTTACCGTGCGACCAGTGGAAAGGACTGTGGAAAATGTTTCTCCTTCGAAAGGGACGCCTGAAGCCGGAATACCGGACGATGCTTGGCGAGTGAGCACTCTAGTTTTAGATCCTTCTGACATTGTCGTGAATTAGAGAATTAGTTAGTTTTACCCTTAGAGACCTTTTTGATAGAGGTAGATCTCGTCTTCAAGCACATATTCTGTGTTGATCAACACCTCTACAGATGACTGGATGCGGCGCATCTTCTTGTCATACCATCTCATAGTGTGGTACCATGGACGACCCCAAAGTGGTTCGCCTAAGTAGTATTTTGCTCTTGATCTTCTAGCCATTAGAGGACACCCTGTTGAATGAGGTTAAGTCGGGTTTGTAGTTTTTTCAATGTGCCATCCTCGAATAAGTCAGTGATAGTGAATTCTTCTCCGGCTTTTTCAGTCTTACCCTGAGGGTTAGATGGTGTCGTTGTATCTTCGTAAGGTGATTTGCGAATGCGATCATCGATGGCCACAGCAGAGAAGAATGCTCTGGCGAGAGGAAGATCATTGATTCCGCATCCTGCTTGGAACCTTGCCCAAGAGTAAAGGTGAGCGATTTGGAACACACCAGCAAACAACTTAGCATATTTTTCTGGAACGAACCAACTCAACTCATCGTGAATGCTCACAGCAAACTGTGCTGGAATTTTGAACTCATCAGCAAGCCATTGTGAAGCTGTGAGGATGATTGCTAGCATTTCAGCGCCGGCAGACTGAATGCAAAAGTTCATTCGACCTGTGGCAAAGTCATCACCGACAACCGCTGGACGAAGTGCATTGGAAATGCGAGTGCCTAGAGCTGGGAGTGTAGGCACTTTGCTCTTCATTCCAACTTTTACCATAATGTTGAATGCCCCACTGTCGGATCCACCTTCAAAATAACCTTCAGGGTTTTTGATCCCTTTCTTAGAAGCCAATGCATTTTGTGCAAACTTTTTCAACTCAGCAGTTGATCTTTCTGGAAATGCTTTCTGAATGGTGTTAGCAGTAGTTTTGATTCCAGCACCATACAGAACAGCGAAGTTCACACCTTTTGTAACATCTCGGCAAGTTCCAAGTAGAGACTTTGTTTCCTTATCAATTGGCTCGCCATCTTTCAGCATTTTGCCATGCTTCCACTCAATGCCTTCATATTCTTTTTTGAAGATTTGTCGGGCAAGAGCTGTGTGAGAATCAGATCCATTTTCTTTAGATCCGACTAACACTGTGTATGATAAAGGCGAAGCACCAACATAACCGCCTTCCCACATATCAGCGTAGATAGAAGCAATACCCATTTCTTGAGCATCGAAGTCAGCCATCACAATCTTCCAACCATCAGGTGCTTTGAAGCGAGACTTAAGTTCAGTACCGATACGCCAATTTTTTGTAGAACACATCACAACCAAAAGGTTTTCGACTGTTCGACGGGTCACAGTGCCATGGACAAGGATGTTAGGTGCCATCAACAAAGCATCTTCACCGTAGGGATTTTCTACCTTCGCAATGATTCGTTCATGAACACGGCTACGAACACCCGTCCAGTACGAAACGAGGTTAGCCACTTCAAGGACTCTTTTCGCTGTGGGGTTTTCACTATCAAGTCGTCCGACCTCCATGTCCTTCACAAACTCTTTTGTGATGAGTCCTCCGACATTGTCAGTGGTGCCTTTGGGATGGGGGATTTTTACGAGTGCCATTTTGGTTGAGAGAGAGTGTGTGTTTGACTGGAACATTGTTCCAGTCGATTTATTGGTTACGTTTTAGTGTGCGACCGCGATAATAGTCTTCGGGAGGGACTTCATCTTGACGGAGATAAACATTCTCATCACCATTCGTCCACCACTGTTTGCCAAAGCATGGGTTCTTTTCTCCTTTACTATCTTCAGAACGTTGGCGTCTCCACTCTTCTTGTTTTGGGATCCCTGGCCGTCCTTTCTTTTTGTTTCTTTCTTCCAGATCTCCTAACTTCCAGTCCGGCCCAGGGGATTCAAAACTGAGACGGGTTTCTGTGCCGTTGTTCCACATTTTTCGGTTTTTGTTATGACTTCGGTCATAGTCTGACGTCCAATCATCGTCCCATAGTCGTCCTTCAACCCAATCATCACCTGGAGAGTCTCTAAATAACTGCGATTCAACTCCATTATTCCACCATTTCAGACCTTCACAAGGGTGTGGTTCTCCATTGTCACGACCACCCCAACGACCCCTGTTTCCGTAAGATTCTTGCCTTACCTTGTTCAAGACCTTTTGGCGTAGATCCTCGTCCAACCACTTCCAACCTTCATGTCGGAAGTCGAATCTAGGGCCGCCGTTTAGATAGTCTATGGCGTGTAGTTTGGCGTGTTCGATAAAGTTGATGTCAGTAAGATTGTTTGGTTCATCAGACCCTCCACGACTACGGGGGATGATGTGATGTTTGTGAGTTTTGTCCATAGGTTTATTTTACCTCTTACTGGACACAGTAAACTCTGACTGGAACATTGTTCCACCTGGGAGTCAGGTCCCATCATCATAACACCACCCCATTCCATCAACCCACTGAATAGGTTGTCCATTCCACGTCAACCTCAAAAGAAAGTGGAGCAATTTAGATTTGGTGGTTACACGATGATCGGGATCCTTTTTGAAGGGGCGATACCAATTTGGGCAGTGAGCATAACGACCTTTTTCTGTTTTGACAACCCAATCCATTTGCTTACGCCACGGATCTTCATTCACCCACTTAGCTGCGTCATCACGATCTTTGTCGTAAATGCCTTTCCAATGCAAGTAGAGATCATCGGCGAGATCTTTAGCAATTTCTTGCACTTCTTCTAGTGCATCGTAATATGCTTTGTCAACTTGCTTGATCCACTTGTACCAATTATCAGCAACAGGAACTCGAGAACCATTGAGGAAGTAATGACCAGAAAGGTGCACCATAGTTGGTGAGCACTCGCGATAACGAGGCCAAATTGCTTGGAACAACTCAGTTGTGTAGAAAGCATCCTTCAATGCATAAACAACTGCATCTTCCAACATCACGTTAATTTCAAGCAGTGACTTGGCATCCACAAAGATGCGACGAACCAACTTATCACCTTCATCCAAAGGCTTAGCATTCTCGTCAAAGAATTTGCGAGACTCATACACATGGAAGTTATAAGCCGCAACAAGAGAGTTTGTAGCACCTTCATCAACCCAACGAGGACGATAGCGAAGTTTACGTTGTTCTTCTGGAGTAAGAAGCTCTGGGTTTTTGTTGGTCAAGGTGTACAACCAACGCTGACCACTTGCCAAACCAGCAACTGCTACATGACTACTCAGTGTGTCAAAGTAAAAGTTCTCTGGTTTACTTGTTTTCAATGTATAAGCATTTGAAACGCGCACACGATCAAAACTGATGTTATGCCCAACAACAAAAGCATTCTCAGTTAGTGGAACCAAGTTGTATTGATCCCACTCGTCTTGAGGAATTGTTGGATCAAGAAGTTCTTTAGCAAGCCACAGATAATAAGCTTTGGATGATAGAGCAGTGCCGATAATAGGATAGTTGCCACCTTCAACAAAAGTCTCAGTGTCAAATGTTAGAGCTCGTTCCTTAGGAGCTTCATTAGTAACTTTCCACCCATTCTTTGCAGGTTCGTAGCGAGTCCATCCTGCTTCAAACTTCAGCACATCAACAGGTGGTGGTGAAATAACTTTGCACTTAGAGAACTCTTCGGCCAGCTCAGGATAATCGCCGAGTTGCTCTTTAGCGATTTTTTCGAAGTGATCAATGATGTTATTTCCTTTTAGTTTAGGTAAAGGGAGATCACCAGTGTAAAGGTTATCAGGATAGTCAATGGGGTTGGGAACGTTTGCTCGATCAAGGAGACGACGAGAACGATCTACTTTGCGTTGCGCAGGCGCATCACGATGCAAATCTCCAAACACTTTAGAATGGATGTCGTCTGACAAAACTGGGTAACCAATTTCATTCAACTTCATAGAGGCGAGACTCCGATAGATTTTCTTGTGTTGCTATTATAACAAAAATGGGAAGAGGTAAACTACCCCTTCCCTGTCCACACTTCAGTGTGTGCTACTTCGTCATAGAGCGGTCCAACTTCCTCGTCAAACAAACCTACATTTGCGGATTCTTCGAGACGCTCGATTACGTCAGGCATATGATTGAAGCGGAGCCTAAACCTCAACCTCCAAGTCAAATAACGCTTTTGTGCGCTTGTGGTTTTCTTTTCTAACCAAGTTTCATACGACTTTTCCATTGCTTCAACCATTCCGAAACCTACGATTTCGCGAATGTTTTTGCGCGCTCTTTGCGCTTTAGCTTTTTCTTGAAGCTCAGCTTCGTATTCAAAAATGTCCATTATACAGAAAGAAGTTCGTTGAAATTGAAAGAGCTGGCGACGATTGATGCTTTGTCTTTTGCTAGTTCAATAAGATCCATAATGGCTGGAAAAAATTGACGTTGAGAAAACTCATTTGACTTCCACCTCTGCATCTCATCGTAAGTTGGAAGAACTGTGTTGTCCCAATCAGGATCGCGTTCCCCAAAAATCAAAGGTAAAGCACAGTTGATCCACCAATCTTGAATTTGAGGAGCGTAAATATCCCAAAGATCTGGCTCATCTAAAAACCGTTCTTCGCGGTCTCTAAGTTCTTCTAAAATTGAGCGACCTTGTATGATTGCGACTTTAGCAGAAGCAGGGACTTCGCTAAATAAATAAGAGTCATAACCACGAGAAATGTTTATGTAAACAGTTTCGAATAGCGCAGATTGACTAATAAGTGTGAAGTCAGGCGCAGAACCCTTAGTAATTGAAAAAAGAATGGTGTCAAACACTGTGTAAGATAGTGCTTGTAGTGTCTTAGTGTCAACTATATCATTTTGGTCATTCTTATTTTCGACTGTGGTTAGTACATTATCATTATTAGACAAATCAAGTTTTTTAATTTTGTTAATCAATACTTGTCTTTGTCGTTCAAATGACTGCTGTCGTCGTTCTTCTAGTTTGGCATGTACAGACTCAAGATGATTTAGGCGATTTTTGAAGGTTGTAACAAGGTTTTCTAGTGTTTTGATGTCATCTTTCATGTATCGCTCTGCAAGAGCAACGAGACGCTCTTCGCTATCTTCTTCACGTTTGTACAACGTTGAGAGAAGGTCGTTCAAATCATCAAGTTGGTTGCTCATTCAACCTCCTTAACAAAAGCACGGAGTTCACCTGCATGAAGATCAATGATTTCAATGTTGAACTCGTATATTTTAGCAGAGTCGCTAAGAAGGTGAAACCGACCTTGGAATCTGTCGCCACTCTCATCTTTGAGGAACCCATTAGCTTCAGTAGGCATCTCAACTAGGGCGATGTTGTCCTTGAGATCGGGACGAACTTGCTCAATACTACGAATCAAGTGGGAGTAGATATGCGAGCTGACATTGAGCTGCTCCATGTTTTTGATAGTGGAGTATTTAGAACCGGTTTCTGTGCCGTCTCCTTGAGGGTGGAGCTCGATTGCAAATCCTTCGTCAGTAATAATTTGAAACACTCCTTCTCGTTCATCATCTAATCGGAAGCAGAGCTCGCTTGCTCCCCATTCAGCTTCTTCAAGATTTTCAAGTTCGTGGATTTTGTTTTCGATGAGATCATAGAAGGCGTCTTGGATTACATCGCCAGGAGGCCCATCAAACGAGTTAGCAATAGCCCAAAAGATCCGAGGATTAGCCAATAAGCGAGTAACGGGGTAAATTATCTGGTCGAATTCCATGTGAAACCTCAGTAACGTTGTTATTGTAACAGTGAGTGAAAGTGGTAAATTAGGCTATATCAGCAATGCTGCAGATTTTGTTTCCTTTGGCACCAGGACGAGCGACTTTTGCAGTTTTTGCGTTAAGAACAAGAGGCTTTTTTCGTTTAGATTTGAATGTCACTGTGTAGGAATCCTCACCCATGTAAATTAGTTTTGCATCATTTGGCAAGAAGCTCTTGCCTTTGGATGTGGTTTTACAAAGATCCTGACCGCTCAATACCATTGCTTTGATTTGATTGTCAAGTTCGAACACAACCAGATAGTTTCGAGTGCTGATTTCGGGTTCAGTTCCTCGAGTGATGACTTCTGTTGGTCCGTCATACAAGGGGCCTTTGAATGTTGGTGGGACTTTCTTGAACATTCCATTGTTGGTGATGAACACCACCTTGTCTTTATCAAGGATTAGGTTGGCTCCACGCGGCTTCTTCAGCTGCTCGATGATTCCTTTCTTAGAATCAATCTTCATAAAACGCATTTTAGGAGCTGAGGTGCGAGTGATGGCTCCTTTGACAACTACGGGTGCTTCGTCAACTTCAATCATCTTACATTTGCGAGAAAAGCCAAACTTTTTAGCGATTTGCTTCACTTCATTGACAACATAACTTTTTCTTTCATTTTCATTTTCAATCAAGATAGATAATACATCCACCCTATCCAGTTTAAGTTTTTTCTCGTTTTCCAACTCTTCGCTGTCCATATTGGTCAATTGACGAAGTCGCATGTCCAACACTGCTTCTGCTTGAGCTGCGCTGAGTTTGAGCGAGCGGCTTGACATCAACTTGGTTTTGGCCTCAGTTTTGTCCTTGGCTTTGCGGATGATGCTAATGACTAGATCAATCTTGTCTAGTGCCTTCATCAAGCCATCGATGATGTGGAGGCGATCAATCAGCTTCTCTTTCTCGCTGGAGAACTTGACGACCAAACGTTGCAGTCGCCATACCAACCAACGCTCTACTACTTGGTGGGGCGCAAGCTCGACGGGCTTCGTGCCATCAATGAAGAGAGAACGTGAGGAAAAGGTGGATTGAAGGTCGGTAAACTGATAGAGGTAAGGAACAACATCAACAGCTTTTACTTTAGGCTTGAGGATGATGAGTAAGCGGTCACCTTCACGATCACTCTCGTCTCGAACCTCAGCAATGCCACTGATCTTTCCTTGCTCCAGACCTTTCTTGATCTGATCACCAATAGATTCTGTGTTAGTCTGATAAGGGAGGTTGGTGAAAGTTAGTGTAACTCGCTCGGATCGAGCACGCTTCTCTACACCTTCGACACATTTGGCACGAAGTTTCATTGACCCAATGCCCGTCACGGCATATTCCTTGATGCTTTCGCTTTTTACGATGTCGCACCCGCCTGGGAAGTCAGGGATCAGTGTTTCTGCTGCTTTCTTTTTGTTGCCTTTTGCCACAAACTCCACAGCTTTGCAAACGTCTGTGATGTTGTGAGGGGCGACTTTCGTTGCCACCCCAACTCCAATTCCTTCCACGCCATTCAACAGCACGGTGGGGATCTTCGCCTCTAGTCGAATGGGTTCCCGTGTGGAGTCGTCGTAGTTTGGTTTGGTCTCACAAATGTCAAAATCGTCAAGGAGGATGTCCCAAGCAAACTCAGTGAGCTTACACTCAGTGTACCTGGGTGCAGCTGCGTTGTCAGTAGGACTCCCCCAGTTTCCGTGTCCGTTGATGTAGGTGATGTTGTTTTTGTACGGCGCAGCAACTGTAACCATGGCTCCGTAAGCGCCGCCTTGGGGATGGAGACGACCCATAGTTTCGCCTTCTACACGTGCTGCTTTCATAAAGCGGCCGTCTGGCTTCAAGTTCAACCACTTCATCGCTGTGAGGATTCGGCGGGTCACCGGTTTTAGACCATCATAAATGTCAGGGATTGCACGACCGATGATGACCGCAAGGGCGTAGTCGCCATAGGCTGTCTTCATCTCGTCAACTATGTTGACAGGAATGATGTTTTTGTCCAAGGTGGTGGTCATAGACTCCTTCTGTTTATAGAACTATAATAACAAAAAATGGAGGGTATAAACCCTCCAATGTGCCAGTTCTTCAACTGTCTCCTGTTTTGCTGTATGGACTTGGGATGAGTTGGTACGCCATTTTATCCCTCAACTGGTTGATACGGTCAACGTCAAACTGACTGAAGTGACCGACTTTCTCCACTTTCTTGTAGTAATGTAAAGAATTTATGATCAGAGAATAGTCTTCTATGGTTAGGTCAAACTGCATCAGCCTCCGTCAATCTGGCATCCCACTAGAGTACCTCCAACGATACCAAGAGGGATCGCCCACCATCTTCCATCACCACGAGAAAGTGCTGCTCCGGCTCCACCACCAGCAATACCACCGAGAATGCTTCCTTCAAGGCACGAGTTGTCATCGACCTTTGGTTCTTTCCTTGGTATGTGAGTGCCGTGATTTCTCTTGCAGTCTACCTCTACCTTCTCTCGAAAGCTCTTTACGTAGCCCGGGCGAGATGAGTTCCCAGGGACATACTCCTCACGATAGACGTATCGGTAGCAGGTTTCCTCTTCGAAGTAGCCACGCTGATAGTGCTTTCCACTCGCCATCACTGGAAGTGGGGCCAAAATCGTAGTCAATAGTAAAGCTGTGAGTTTAGTCATTTAATGAATCCTTCTTTTTCAAGCCACTCTCTGGTCATCGGCGTGGGCTCGTAAACCTCCCACAGTGGCTTCTGACGGCACATCTGCAATGCGTACGCTGTTTCTCCTAGTTGAGTTCCCATCCACTTTGCTTCAGCTTCCCAGACACGAGCACTCTCAGGATACGTTTTTGCAACGATCTCCTTCCACAGGCTCGGAACTTTCTCCTCACTGTGAACTATAGCGATAAAAGTGTTGTCAAGAGAACCAGCCATACAGTCTTGTACAGCATGCCAACCCTCATGACGAAGGGTTTTGATAAGGCGATTGGTGTCCTTCATGTACCTTTTGTTAAGGAACATTTGGTTGCTTCTTACATCATACAATCCAGTGACATTATGTGGAAAGTACATCGACTCAGCGACATAAACCGGAATGTCTAAGGCGTTCAAATTGATAATGATGATGTCTGCCTCGTTCTCAATAGTGTAGTCTCCAGTAGTTGCCCCCGAAGTTGCAGATAGTTCTTTCCAATTTTTTACTCTTGTGACTCCTTTCTTGCACTCTCGAAGTATCATGCAACCCATCGAGTCGGAGCTATTCCACCGCTGAACTTCGCTCTCATCGGCGAAGACTTGTGTCGGTGTGAGTAGCGCCATTGCTACAAGCATCCGACTGATGTGCTTTTTCATTACTTTCTGCTATCGTTAATGTTTAGCGTTTTGAGTATGGAGGCTCTGCGCTTTTTGAATGACTCAAAGTGGAATTTATCAAAGAGGATGTCAACTTGCTGGTAAGTGCCAGCGCCGAGCAGAAGATCTGTGGGGCTGAGGGTGAACACAGAAGAGACTGTTACACTCTTGGTAAGTTCTAGATTTTCTTTGGCTATATCAGAGTTGATGTTAACCTTTTTGTGCATGAGCACATGCTCCCAGTTAAACTCGCACTCTTCTAAGATTTTCACAGCAGTTTTATTACCAATGCCGCGAATGCCGCGAATGTTATCTGAAGAGTCACCTGAGAGTGCTTTGAGCATTGGGATATGTTCTGGCATAACACCCAGTTTCTCCTTGACTTCCTCTTCCCCCATCATCTTGGTGTTCTTTGCTGAGTTGAACAGCAGCACCTTCACACCTGGGCGAACGCATTGAAGGATGTCTTGGTCACAAGTGAGGATGAGGATCTCGTCAAACTGGTTTTCCATCGTTCGGCTAACTGTGTAGATTACATCATCTGCCTCTACACCTTTAATCCCTAAGGTCTTGATTCCGAACGCAGGGAGGATGTGTCTTTTGACAATTTCCATCTCTCGATAGAAGTCCTCAGAGTTTTTAGCTCGGTTGGCTTTGTACTCTTCTGACTGTTGCTTGCGGAAGTTACCACCAGCATCATAGACTACGAGGCAGTGGGTTGCTTCGGTTTTCTTTAGAAACGATAGTAGGTTGTTACAGAACCCGAAACTGCCAGTCGTTGGGGTGCCATCCGGTAGCCTCATCCCCTCCTTCATAGTCCGGAGCAGAGCGTTGCGGGACCGATGGAATAGGGCTAATGCATCGACAATCAAAAGCCTTTTTGGGGACTGCTCGGCAGGAGTTTTCATCACAGACAATTTCGTAGGATTCCATGGGTGCTTAGATCTATTTTACACTCTTTTGCTTCTTCGTAAACTCTTCCATAGACTTAGTCATCTCTTTGATGTCCTTATCCAACTGGCGTTTAAGTTTGAACTTCATTATCTCACGGCGCATCCCTAGGTGCGCCATCTTGAACACCAGTGTTACGGCTTCAGGGAGGAGACGGAAAAGGTTTGGCTCTAGGATGTAGAGCGCTGCGATTACGAAAAAGACGAAAAGAGTGGGCAAATTCATTTAATTGACTCCAACTTTTATTGAATCATGGGGATCATAGCCTTCAAGTTCGAAGTCATCAAGGACGAAATCATCCCATGTAGCGTGGTTTCCTTTGACTATAAGCCGGGGGTTTGAACGAGTTGTGCGAACGATCATGTCTTTAGCGACACTGTAGCAGTTTTCGTAAATGTGAGAGTTGGTTGATGGCATGTAAACATAGCGAGCAGCAAAGCCAGTGAGTCGTGCCATACACTCGAGAATGATGGTGTAGCGAGCGATGTCAAGCGGAAAACCGACAACCATGTCGTTACTACGAGCTGGAATCATCACATCTAGCCACTTACCATTGGGCATGAACTGAAGGGAAAGGTGGCAAGGAGGACAGGCAGGATCAATCGCTGTTGGGTTGGTTGTGATAATGGTACCATGACGGGAGTTTGGTGTGTCGATAAGGAGCTTACGAACACGCTCAAATTGGTCAACTACCCCCGATACGGTGAGTCGTTCATTGGGAATTTCAGACCCAGGGAGTGAAGCAGGCCAAGTTCGCCATTGTCGATTATATGCTGAAGCACCGAGCCAACCGTCTTCGTCGGCGAGGAAGTCCCAGAAGTGCTTCGCCTTTCCAAGCGCTTCAACATTCGTGTTTGTCCCGATGTCAAAGAGGAATTCACGGATAAGATTTTTAAATGGGAGTTTACGAAGAGTTGTGATGGGAACACCTTCACGAGCATCTACAGTGACACTACAGCCAAATACTGAACGTGTTTCACCGTTACGACCTTCAAAGATCGATCCCCGATTTAGAATTTCTTCGAGGTATTTTTTGTAGATCAGATCCCAGTTGTCAGAAGTGGAGACGGTGTTGCTTATGTAAAGAGAGTGCATGGCGTTGCGTTGCTTGGTTTAATTTTACCCGAAAAAATGGAGCGTTGATTTGACATTTTCTACTACATAACGAGCTTCTGCTTCACTAGCTGTTTTTGCGAAGGATTGGGAATGCACCATACTGGGGAAAGCAGTCACATTTTCATAAAAGTCATAGAGCCTTTCATAGTAATGCTTATGCTCCTTTTGTCGGGCTACATACTCATCACGAATGACCCATGCTGGAGCATCTCCATGCATTTGATCTAGCTCCTCGATGTGCTTTGGTGCTGACCACTGCCACGGCTTTTCTACTGCCACGTGGATAACTGAGAATTGGTCGGCCATCCTAAGGAATTCAATTTCCACACTCGCAATTTCGTCGAGTTGGCCGTGAGTGTGGCGGCGCCAATCTTCTAGGCAATACGAGCAAGCCCAACTTCTGTCAAACAAGCACCATTTTTTGCCTCCTTCCAACCATTTGTCGCGATTGATTCGATAGAAGTCGAAGACGTTTGAAGTGTGGTAGGGTGGAGCACCATGGTGAAACACATCACAGTTTTCTTCCCCAAGGAATTTTTGAATGTTAGAGATTAGAGTTGATTTCCCAACTCGATCGCCACCGCTGAAGATTACAAGTTTTTGTTGGGACATGGGCATTTATTAGTACAAGACCATTGTAACTAGAGGTGCAAGAGGTAAACCCGCTATCAACACCATTGCAGTTTAGAAAAGTGAACCACATCGGATTTCCAAAAATAAGGAGGATACCCAAATTTTGATTTTCGCTGTTTATGGAACGGAGCAGCTTCCCATAAACTGGGAGAAGATCCCTCTGGTACAAAAATCAACCACTTTGTAAAAGATTTTGGGCAGTGTCCTTTACCCCTATAGGCTTCGCTATCAAAGGTTTTGGTCTTAGCATCCTCCCTCAAACCAAATGACTTAATGTCAATGATTAGTCCATTGACTACTACGTCTACTCCATAATCCCAGTTAGCATTTTCCTCAAAAATAGGAAGTTCGACTGTGCACCCCAGCTCTAAACAAAACTTAATGAATGTGCCTAGAACTCTTTGATGGCGATAGTAACCCTGAATGCTATTTGGAGTCCAATTAGGAGGCTCCAAAAGAGTAGAAATGTCAAAGTCTTTTTTAAGTTGCACTAAACGATAGGGGAAAGTGCTCATAGTGAGATTAGTAGAGGTGCGGTGTAACTTAGTTCCTTAACCTTACCCGGCGTACATAGCTTTAACGCGAGCATCATACTCAGCAATATTGGGGTTACGACGCTCTAAGGCAGCAGCTCGGCGATCAGCCTTGAGTTGCTCTTTGTAGGACATAACCACTTTGTCTAGGTTAGGAGTAGGATTGGCGCCTGTACAAGGGTGGTGGGCATTCCAATTTTGGAATACGACTACTTTGTTAGACTTTTTAGGGGCGTGCTTAGTGCGGAGTTTGCGGGTTTTCATAGGGGTTTGGTTGTTTTCCATATAGATATAATACTACAAAAGGAGGGCTAGCGCCCTCCCTATATGCCACTTCCTCAACTGTCACACACTTTAGAGTTTACATGCCCTTTTATGACGTTTCATTCCCCCTGGGCCGCCCCCAATAAGACGGCCACACTCACACAAAGTTTTTTGACTTACCATTTCCCCCCATTTTTCTTTGTGTTTTTCTGTCAAACAATAATGAGTCCCATTTTCGTATTTTTCAATGTTTCTTTTTCTTACGGAATCACCCCATTCTTCAGTCTGCCAAGGGTGAGTCCCTTCTTTACTAGAGATTTGAGCCGGCAAAGTACCATTTTCACTTCTCTCTAGAGCGAGTCTTCTAAAAAACTCAGGTGACGGACGATTTTCGTCGGCCGTAATTCGCTTCCACTTTTTGAAAATAGGGATAAGGAATTCCCACTCTCCAACTAAATAGTGGATTGCGTTTCCATAGAAAGAATTTTGTTGATAGACTTCTGATTGAATCACGTCATGAATACAATGGTCAGGTTTTTCAAGTTTCACCATGTCGGTGCCCCCTAGACATCTAGGTAAGGGATGGTGCGCCATTTCAAACGGACCAATCCACCCCTCCTTGTCGTATTTTTTGTGACAATCTTCGACAAACTTCCTTAGTGTTTCTTCAGTGAATTCCATCTAGAAATCTCTTTACAATAATGTGAGTTGCGTTGATGCAGGGTGCCATGTCATAGTAGATAAATTGACCCAATCGCCCGATGAATGTGAGGTCATCTTTTTCTGCCAGCTCCGCATATTTCGAATAGAGATTTAGAGATTCCTCATTCCTCACGGGATAATAACACTTCCCTTCGTTTTCGGCAGGGTCACAAGGGACCTCCAAGGTCACCGTAGACTTCCCATCCTTCCTACGACCTGAGGTAGGAATCAAACTCCACTGAGTGGAGCGAGTGTAAATACCGTCGTCTGTGAAATTTATGGTAGTCGCACTTTGGTCCTCATCAACTACTCCTTCCACAAATTTGACAGAGCGATACGGAAGACGACCAAACTCGTAGTCGTAGTATTCGTCAATGGGGCAGGAAAGAAAGATTTTGTCGAAGGATACATTCTCTCGGCAGTTGTGGGATTTGTTGAGCACCAAATCGATGTTTGGATGAGAGAAGATTTTCTCAAAAATGGGAGTGAATCCATCCGTCGGCATTTTTTGGAAAGCGTCAGTGAAGTAGCGGTCATCTCGGTCAGTCCGAGTTGGGATTCGTGCTCCAACCTTTGCCTCAATTTCTGTCGCAGGCCGACCCCAATGTTTGAGAGTGTAAGGACGGAAAAATATGTCTGCCAGAGTGGCCCCTACTGACTTCAGGAAGACTTGGTCTGAGTTGGTTGGTGCTACTATATCCTTTTCTCTGAGGTCATCCAGGAATTTCCTGGCATCATCAGGTGTTAGGAATTTCACTCCAAAAACATCCTCGAGAGTAGTTTGATTGACCGGAAGAGGAGTTGTGCGGCCGTCCTCCAATAGTGCCCTGACTCGGTGCTCGTAATGGGTCCATTCAGTAAATTGAGATAGCCACTTCACAGCGATGGAGTCCGCGCTAGTATGGAAAAGGTGAGGACCCTCCGCGTGGATTTTCTCTCCGTATTCGTTATTGTAGTCACGGCAATTCCCGCCAACATGGCCGGATTTCTCAAATACGGTTACTTGGTGGCCCGCTTCAGCACACTCCCAAGCGACAACTGCTCCTGCGATTCCGGAGCCGACTACTAAGATTTTCATTTCAACTCAAAACCAAGTGATTCTGCTTCTTCGAGGAGGTCGCCTATTCCTGTAGAGTGAAGTTGCTCTTCATACTCGGCGAGAAGGAATTCAGTGAGGATTTCCCGCTGCTCTCCATACTCAAGGTCGTCAAACGTTTTCATAATCATTTCCTGCTAAATACGAATTGGGCGTTGATGGGTTTGTCTTTCTTATTGAAGATAAACAGAGAATTTTTGAATTTCAACTCAGCGTTAGGCATCGCATTCCTTACTAACTCTTCCGCTGCGTCGATTCCTTTACTTGCGATGTGATGGACTTCGATAAGGATGTGTTTGACATAGTTAGGGAATTCCCTTTCTTGGAGGATTTCCCATTCTTCTCCTTCAATATCCATTTTCACAACCTCAGGTTGGATTCGCTCCACCTCATCCCAAAATGAAATGGTTGGGACACTTGTTTCCTGATAGCCGTAATGCGCCATTATAGCGTTGGATTTCCTTACAAGCGAGCTGGCCTCAAGTCTTCCATCTCTGTAATAGAAGGAGAGGCGCTCCCCTCCCTTTTCTTTTGTTGTGAGTGCCAACTGATTGATTTCACAATTCAATCCTTTGAGATTCATCACGAGTGCTTCGTGACATGAGGGAAACGGCTCGTACGTATGCACTTTCTTCGCTCCCTCCTCCATCACCCTACGAGAAAAACATCCAATGTGCCCTCCGCAATCCATCACTACCTTACCCCGTAATGGGACAATACTAGGAAGACCGCCGTAGTCTCGTAAAAGGTACGCCTCGTTGATTGCGCTTTCACTTCCACTACCCGCGGGATAAACGAAGTCCGTAGTCCCATGGTATTCAAGAGGAAGGGATTTTTCCCCATACAACCTCGATTTGATTCCTTTCTCCAAAACCTTCAAAAGATTCTCGGGGACCTCGGTTTCAGAATTTAGGAGTCCGATGAAAGATGTGACGGACTTGGAGGAAAAGGAGGTTTTCTTTTCAGGAGTTTGCGAATTTAGTTTCTCCTTATGTTTGAGGACGGTTGGATGGGTCACCTTACATAGGTCCGCGATTTGTCTAAGAGACATACTAGAATATGCGGGGTCCAATAGTGTTTCTGTGACGATTTTTGCCTTGTCAGCATTGGTCATTCGCATCCCGTTTTTACGATTCGCTTCGTAACGGGCAAAATGGAGTGCCTCCTCCTTCGTCCCTTTCTTCTTTTCTACCTCTACTTCCGAGGTCCCCCGATTCTGGTACGCTTCGTATCTATGAAATCCATCGACAAGAAGGAGTTTATCTCCAGTTTCAAATACAACAAGAGGGGGGAATGAATCCCCCCTTTCCATCGAAAGGACGTAGTCTTTCACTACTTCTTTATTGGTGCCAGTTATTCGATACTGAAACGATGAATCGATCGTGATGCTGTCTAGAGAAACTTTCATTCTAATTTGCTGTAGTTTAGTGGTAAACTTTACCACTTATCAGTCTTCCAGTCCGCAGTAGTTGCCCTCTGCAAGGTCGTCGAGCTCGTCAACAATGTCGATTTCGGAATCATCGTCGATGTCAAACTCGACATTCAAGACGTCTTTGCAAACTTCAACGAAATCCTTAACAATGGTCTCAAAGCTGCCTTCACCATTATGGTAGGCGTTGAAGGAATCGTGAAGGTCGGAGAAGCGGGTGTCTACGTCCCATTCAAACTCGTTGATTGCTTCCCAGGCTTGAAGAGGAGAAACTTGAGTGTGGGTAGTCATGGTCGGTTTAGTTTGGTTGATATAAATATAATACCACGAAAGGAGGGACTAAGCCCTCATAGTGTGCCACTTTCTCAACTGACAAACTCTTCCAGCCTGACAAGACTACGGCTTTTTCCAAAATCATCCGTTGGATGCCGCTCTACAAACTCTTTCCTTTGCTGTACTGCCAACTCGTGCAACTCCTTGTCACTCATCTCCTCCAAGGAAAGAGGGTCAGCGATAACCCAGGACGGACCAAAAATCTCGGCTTCTTTGGGGTCGGCACAAACGGAAATTACCAGTCCGTCTGACAGTTGTTGAAACCTCGCTCTCCACCATCCACTTCCCGCGTGGGAATATCCTGGCAGCCAATGATACCAGGATTTAGCGAAGTAATCCACAATTTCATCTTCGGGCATACGAATCCCGCCTTGACCCCGCTTACCAACCTCAACAACGGGCAAAGTCGGTTTTAGTTTTTTCCACGACTTACGATTGGCCTCCGACAATCCGGCAACAATCCATTGGCGAATCTTCGCATCAAAAGTGGTTTTCGGTCGACGCAATGGGAGAAGAGGGTTAGGGTCGTATCCAAATAACGAGTATCCCTCACAAATACGCTCTGTGGCGGCCATTTTCTTGGACGCCTTTGAGAAAACAAGGTCAAGGTCGCCTCCTTCAAAAGCGGTGAGGAGGATTCTACGGCCACACAACCATTGGTCATGGAGCTCGTCAATCTTCTCGCGGTCAGTAGCCCCATTGAGTTGTCCCGCAAATACCTCCTTCCATTTCGCCTCTTTCTTGAGTGGGTCGAGGAATACACGGTCGGTCTGCCAATCAGAAATGGCGCAAAGGGTGTCTTCTCGAGTGAGTGTCCATAAAGCCCCATCGGTGTATCCCGCACAGAATGTGTCTGTGGGTCCAAGGAATGTGATGATTCGATCGTATTGGTCAAGGTCATCTCCCCATTTTACGATACGTTGCTCAACTTCGTGACCCAACTCTCGCAGACCGCTTACAAGGGCGACCACTCCAGGAATAACTCTGAGTTGTTGGTTTAGATAGTGGCCTTCAACGCAGTCCAGCGTCGTTTGACCTGTAATCAAGATTTTCATGTTTCATTATTTGAATGTCGCCTCCCTCTTACCCACTCAGGTCCCGGGCATTCGAAGACTAGTGCGTCGGTTTCACCGTTAGTCCACCAATGTTTCCCTCTATTGGGATGTTTTATTGCAAGTCGTTTTCTAGTTGCCTCACCCACCTTTTCGTACTGCTTTCTTTTCGCCTCTTCAGGACGAGCATTTAGAGACTTTTGTTGGTTTTCCACCATCTTCCTTTTCTCCTCTTCAGTCATCTTACTCCGTCCCTCTTTCGTGGCCTCAGAAATACGTTTCCTAATTTCTGTTTTCTCTTCATCGGTGCGATTTAGTTGGGTTTTTGAAACGTTTTCCTTCCACTTATTCTTTTCCTCAAGTGTCCTAGAATTCATTCCGCGGCTGACCGCTTGACTTCTTTCATTCCTTTTATCTTCGTCTAATTCTTCCCAATAAAGAGAAATACCATCAGAGATTTTTTGATTTTCAATCTCTCTTTCTTCTTCTGAGAGAGTCTCAAACCAGGCCAAACGTAGCATTTTGCGGCGGTCTTTGAAATCTTGCGAATGCACCATCCCGCTACCACCTTCACCACCGTCAGTGAAGTTTAGGAGAATTCCGGTCCCATTGTTTTTCCGACCAAACACACTAATCATGTAAATCTCATGACGAAAGGCCTCTTCTTCTGAGAGGCCTGTCTTTAGGAAGAGAATACGGTCTTTAGGAGGGACGGGGACTCTTCCATGGCATTTGAATGCGCGGCGCCCCTTACCTTTCCCGATGTAGTAAGGGGTTTTGTCCTCTCTCAAATAAGCGTAAGTGTAAAAATCATTTATCATACAGAGTGATGAAAGGTGGAAGATGGGCAATCTCCTTTCAATTCAGCAATAGGGTCTTGGACTGCTGATTCCGTGCCGTTTGTGATATGGTCTTTCCGAATGGCATTGTAACCCATTTTGGAAGCAGAGATTTCCGCAAACTCTTCGCCTGTAATACCGGCGTAAGCGAGGACAGACCTGAAAAACAGTGTGACGTCAAACAGCTCAGCGATAAACTCTGCACGAAGATTTTCGTCATTCAAGTAAGACGGCTCAGAAAGTTTCCAGGACCGTCTGGGCACGAAACACCGCGCTTCAATTACTTCTTCAATTAAGTGAGAGAGGTGCTCGATAATTCTGCTATAACGCTGGTCAGGAGAAAGGTCATCGAGGGGGCCTTTGATTCCGGCAGCTTCGGCATATTTTTGTTGAGAAGCGTAGCCCTCGTTGATGAATTCGATAAAGTCGAAGGAGTTGGGAGTGATTGCCATTTGGTGTTTAGAAACTCGAAACTATTATAGGGAAAACAATAAAAAGTAAATCCGTATCACACAGCCGCAAGAGCAACTTGGAATGCGCGGTTGCTGATTGTAGCAGCAGGACCGAATTGGTTGGAGACAAATCGGCGCGCGGCGCGCTTCGATGAGCGGTGAGTGTTGAACTCAGTTACTGCATTGAGAGCATCAGCAAATGTCCGACCGTTGTTTCCTGCACCGTTGCGGAACAAGTATTCGAGGTCGTTGTACTGCTTCATCTTGCTAAGGTCAGTCTTTTTGTAGACCGTCTTGATGAAAGTATCAAAGGAACCTTTGGAGCATTCGGTTCGAGCAATCGCTTCCATGTTTTGTGCGTAGACCTTCATCCGCTCGTTGACGTAGTCACGGACAAAAGTGTTGGTGAGCACTCGCTCGTTAGCGCCAAGACGGTGAGTGATGCGAACATCAAGATCTTGCATCGCCATTACGAACGTGTTGCTGCAGATAACACGGACGGCAGTGAGACCGATGCGTGTTGCAACACCAGAACCATGACCGTTGAGAAGAGAGACCATTGCGGTAGTGTTATCACCAGCAACCACGAACTCCTCTGCAAACTTAGACTGAACGAAGACCTTGGCTCCATCATTGAGGTAGCCAGTGTTTTCCCGAGTGAGCATTCCTTCAGACTCCAAAGGCTCGACTTGAGCAAGGAGTGAGGAGTTTTGCACAGGCTCGTAGTCTTTGCTCACAACTCCGAGGAGAGTTTGATTATCGTCCCGAACAACAGCGAACTTGTTGGGAATCTCGATACTTTGACCATCATAATCAAAAGTCATAGGACGCTTGGAGACGGTCCAGTTGAGATCGTTTTCGACGAAGAATTGCATGGTTTGATTTCGAGTAGTTTGATTATAGGGGTTTTGGACGACAGTAAACTCAGGCGAGCTCCATTTTTGAACCGTCTACTAGAAAAGGGAGAGCCAAAGCCCTCCCTAAGATGCTATCTTGAGAGATAGCAGTTGTGTCTCGTTTGAACGATCGACCATACGAGCGAACTCAAGTGCAGCATACCAGTCGCTGAAGTTGAACTCGTGGTACTGCTTAGTGTCGGTGCGTTGGTATGCGAGATGGATCTTTTTCTTTTCAGAAGTGGTGAGGGTGCTCATGCTTTGACTAGCGCGAAGAGCCATCATCTCGTGGTACTCTAAACTCTGTTGGATTTCTTGATGGATAACATCGGCCATCTCTTCGATGGTGACGTCATCAGATAACAAGTAGTCATTGACGGCATCAATCAGACGCTCTCTACGCTGAACAGCGTATTCACCTGTTGGATTGGTCACTTTTCAGCTCCTTTCTGTTTCGTTTCAGTTTCTTATAGAGGCTCCTGATCCTCTTATATGCCTCCTCTTCAGAAACCTTCCCACTTACTTCCAGCGCAGCCACGATGGAGATTTCGTGAGAGAAGCTGGCCATCGCAGACTGGAATGGCGAGAGTGTGTCGTAGTACCCCATCAGGTGTCGCAAAAGAAGAGATCAGCAAAGTCACTGGGGTTTTCAGATTCACTAATGTTTGGACTCTTCTTTTCTTCCACATCCTCAATCGTGCCTTTGGGAACAAACCCGCACCCTCGAACAAAAGAGTCGAAGCTGTCGATAACAGAAACAAGATACTCAGTGCTGAAAGTTTTGGTGACGGTGCCACCATCATCATCGGTTGCTTTGAAGACGAATTCCATTTTCAGTTAGAGCGTTGACGGATTTGACGAATGCGAATGCCAGCGTAGCCTTCTTCGCGACAAGCAATGTAGTCGCGAGCTTGAGACTCTGCTTCTTTGTAATTGACGCCTTGGAACCTCCAAGTTTGAGCGTCTGAGTCGAAATCAATTTCGGAGGTGATTTTCACTCCGTAAGTAGAGCAAGCATGCTCAATGTCATGTGGTTGCAAGGGATCCATCAGGAGAAGGTGAGTGTGGGGTCTTGGTCGAACTGATTTGCCGTGAACTCTGCCTCTTGAAGGAGGAGCTCCATCTCTTCCACATTGTCTTTTTCACAGTGCTCAATAGCACGGGAGACAAGGTTGGCAATGTAGTCGAGAGCGACGTCAGAGGGGATTGTTTCCATGGTTTGATTATAGTGATTTCAATAGGATGTAAATTCAGCGCTTGAGAGGAGAACTCCAATACCGACGGAAAGCGACCACAATAATAACCAGCGACGAAGCGACGCCAGTAAAACCAATGAAGGTGGTAGCATTGCCAGTGAAATCGAGGGTTGGGATAGTCATGATGTGGGAAGTCTCCATTCGTTGATTGTGCGAAGCAGGTCTGTTTTGAGGAGGTCTAATTCGTAGCAGCATTTCTCGTCACGAGCAGCGGCACGAAGGTCAGGAGTGAGGCGTTGGCGGAGTAGCTCATCAACAATGTCAATGGCTGCATTCCACTTGTTTTTGTCTGTCATTTGATAGTAAGGAAAGGAGCAGTGTGGTCGTGGACGATAGGACCAGATCGTGAACCTTGCCATAGTCTCGAAGCAGTCATCGCATTTTTGTCAGCATGTGGGGTCAGGGAACCGAGTTTCTTGATGTAGTCTCGTACACCATCATAGGTGGCGTTGAGATCTGGCTCAACACGCCATAGAAGACGATAGGAACGGAGGCCATCCATCACCTCGCTTCCGTCACTGAATGTGCCATAAACCAGCCACGGATCCAGACCCCGCTCAGCATAGATTGCGGCCATTTCTTCTGGCTGAACTGGGCAATGGTCGAAGTCGAGACCTACGAACGTTTGCATTCGCCAGCAGTCACGCTCTTTACCCAGCTCCATTAGATCTCGGCCATTGAACAGGCAGGAGTAAAATGCGTAGCCAGCTTTTGTCACCTTGCTGACGAAGTCGTTTTCGTCCATGCTGGCCCAGCCACGCTGGATGATTTTCTCGCGGAGTTTGCCATACTCCTGAAGGGACTGAGGCTTGCGGGTAAAGCCTTTGGTGTTGATTTGACAGAGGATGGAATTCATGGTTGTTTCAGAGAGAGTAGACAGGTTCGATGGTAATGAGCCAACCGTAGGCCTCGTGCATTTCTTGTGCGTAGGCGTAGGCTTCTTCGTAAGTGTCGAAGTACTGGCGGGTTTTAGAACCCCAAGCAAAGTAGCGTTTGATTTCCATCAGTTGAGGTCCATGATGACAGTAGGGTTCACACGGTCAGTGTGCTTGCAGAGTTGGTAACGGTCGGTGCCGCCTTCAACTTTGTTAGCTTCCCAAAGGGCGAGAGCTTTTTTCTTCGTCATCTGAGGGGTGACGGCGATGGAGTTGCGAGCGATGTAAAACATGATTGAAGTGGTTTTGGTTGATATAGATATAATACCATGTTTTGAGGCTCTAGACCAATCCTTGTGCCACTTTTTCGACTGTCAGACTCAGGGATTTCAATGCTTCAAGCACCTCTTCCCGACCTTTCTTCTTTTTGTCCTGATTTACGGCATAGCGATTGATTTGAACAAGAGAGAGTTGAAGTGCCGCAACCGTTTTGGAGACTTCGTCAGGCATCAAATCGTTGACACTTTTAGTTTTTCTTGCCATGGGTTCCCGTATGATTGGTACTACAGTTATGCAAATAAGAATGAACGTTTAGAGGTTGTTGACAAGATAAGAAGGGACGATGTCGGTGAGGTCTTCGCCAGCAGCAATCCTGCGGCGGACTTCAGTGGATGAGGTGAGACGTTTGACTTTGATGTAGTCAGCACCCGACTCAGCGGCTAAACGACGACCGGTTGTTTCTCTGTCCTCGCCTAACACTACGTCGCAAACCTCGTGGATGTCGCCATAAGCGGCCCACATATTGCCAGAAGGAACTACGCAAACACGGCCACGCCATCCGTTTGCTTTGATCACACGATCGATGTTGCAAACACGCTTGCCAACGTCTTCGTTTTTGGTTGCAGTTGAAATTCCAATGTAAAGACGATCGTGGTTCTCGAGGGCTTGTCGAAAGAGTTCGACGTGCCCATTGTGGAGTTGTTGAAACTTACCGAAAGTGAAGGCTGCTGCGTTTGTCATGGTCGTTTGAAGTGCAGTGTAGTTTGTGGTTAGGAGATCAGCGAATAGCAACGTTCGATGCAATTTCCATCATTGCATCCCATGTGGTGTCATTAGTGAGGTCAAAAGCATTTTCTTCCATTACTTCACCGATGGTGTCTTGGACGATTTCCATGATTTGCACGTTGCTTTCGAGTTTTTCGATGACTTGCTCACGGAGTGCTTTGATGATAAGGTCGTTCATAGTTGTTTGTAGTAAAGCGATTGGATAAGAAGTGGATTAGCCTTGGATGCAACCAGAGTTTGCAGGGACTTCAGTGGCAGCTACAAGAGGCACACATTGGGCATTAGAGCGGTTCATAGAAGGCTTAACCCAGCTGCTGCGGTTTTTGCGGGTTTTAGCTTGACTGCGCTTTACAGTGACCTTGTAACCAGCAGCTTCAAGCTCAGTTTTGGTTGCGTTAGCGAAGTTGATCATGGTTGGTTGTTTTCTGTTGATATAGATATAATACCAAGAAAGGAGGGCTTGTGCCCTCCCTATGTGCCAGTTTTCCAACTGTCTATTCTTCGTTAGCCATCTTTAGGATTAGACCAACCACTAGCACCACCCCAAGGATCATTAGAAGGAGGAGGATGTTTACGGACCAGACCGGGTCATAGGGGTCAATCATTTTTCTTTCTCTTCTTCATTCCAAGGACAAATCCTTCACCGGGCCACTCACGACTACGGACATTTATTTCTCCATTGTTCCAAAAACGTGAACCTCTCATGGCATTTCCGATCTTTTCTTTGGTCTCATCAGACTGTTTGTTTCCCATATGAGACTGACTGTTTCTCATTTTTCTTTCTTCTGAATGAGGGACACCTTTTAGGGTTTGTCTGATTTTTTCTTTCTGTTCTTCGGAGATCTTTTTACCTCTATTCCAGGTGTTCCCTATTTTCCGTTGTCTCAACTTCTCCTTGTGTTTTTCTGACAGTTTCTTTCCTCTAAAAGCCTTCCCTATCTTCTCTCTGGATTCTTCAGAATGGACCATCCCAGAGACCCCCTCTCCCCCGTCAGTGATGTTGTGTAGGAGACCTCCGTGTTTCTTTTTCCCTAAGACATAGATCATGTAGATTTCGTGTCTAAACGCCTCTTCTTCTGTGAGGTTCTTTTTTAGTATAATGATCCGATCCGGGTCTGATGGGGGGTTGATGGTTCTCTTCTTATCAAAACACCTCCTTCCTTTCCCTTTCCCAACATAGTAGGGTGTTCCATCTTCACGTAAAAAGGCATAGGTGTAGTAGTCATTCATACACTTATTATACACGACACACCAAGACGTAAATCAGTCCCTCTGACGCCAATCGTCCGTGGGTTTCCGTCTAAACCAATTCAACAAGTCTTCAGGGTCTTGTGGTCCAACTAAATGATCTGAGGGATCTTCGTATCCGATGTCCATATCGGCTAAAAAGTGGTCGAGAGACCCCTCACTGTTCTTTCCCAACATTGCCTTCCTCCTTGCCTTTCGCAGAATCTCGGCGGCGGAAGTGTTGTGGTCTGCGTGTTTCTGAATGAAGGTCATTTCCTCAAGAGAGACCTCCTCGTGTTCGGCTATCCTACTTGCAATGTCTTGGAGTCGTAGCCGGGTCTGGGATGAAAGCATGCTTTTAGATCCAGTTTTGCTAATTTTACCCTACGGAACTTCTTGGAAGATCACCGCAGTGAGAACATCGGTATAGTACGCCCCAGTGTCAATACGAAGGACATCCCCAGTGGTTGTGGTGTACCATTTCGGGGTGTCAACAGGTGTGTGTCCATTCACGACAAGTGTGTCGGTGTCGTACCCTCGCTCAGCACGCCCCCATACCAGAGTGTTGACATCTTGAGCTTCCAAGGGTCGAGATGGGTCGATGCTACCATGAGTGCAGACTAGCTCCCTTTCCGCACCTTTGAAGAAGACTTTTTTGTCGTGTTTATAGAGGGTCGGAAGGTTAGACAACCACTCTTGGTAGTCATTTTTGATAGCAGGAAACTCTTCCATTCGCCCACCATTTTGTAGCCAGAGTTGCATATCGGAGTAAGCACCAGTGGCAGCGGCAAGTAGTGCCATGTGTTCGTGGTTGCCAAGCAATGCTGTGACTTTGCTGAAACCACAGAAGGTGGGGAACTTTACCAACTCTATCACTCTCTTGAGGACACCGATACCATCAGGTCCACGATCGATGTAGTCGCCTAGGAAAATTAGCTGGCAGCCATAACCAGCGATTTGCTCAAGGTGCTCATTGAGGAGGTCGAGTCTCCCGTGGATGTCGCCAAATACGACAACAGACTCCTCATTGAGGAGCCCATTAGTAGTGCAGTCGTGTAGCATCTTAATTCCCCAGCAACTCGATAATGAGGAAAGGTCCTCCGAGGAGGAGGACGGGCACGAGAATCAATTCCATATCAATATCCGCGGAACACTTTAGCGCAAGACTTGTCGTAGTAGTGGGAGTAGCTTCCGAAGCAGGCATCAACATTGACATTCAAGAA
>Ga0070754_10000649_pt1 | contig 31391 bp, 36 predicted proteins | sample VirMetDEL_Sep_01_FD_75181 | JGI IMG/M metagenome (GOLD analysis project Ga0070754, IMG submission 75181) | Aqueous microbial communities from the Delaware River and Bay under freshwater to marine salinity gradient to study organic matter... | ecosystem: Environmental > Aquatic > Marine >...
GGGCATTGTCTGCCAACTGGGTAAGTGCCGAATATCAAAACCAAAGCGATTCTGCAAGCTTCTACACTATAGGAGCTGAAGAGAGTCAGGCAGGAGCGCCACCAGCACCAACCTTCACCCCTAAAGTTATATTTATAGACTAATTATATTCCCTTAACAATAAAGTGTAATACAATAGATATTGAGAGCAAATATTAATGGAAAAAGCACTTGGACAATTTGTGTCTATGTTATTAGGCTCTCTTGAGGGTCAGTCCCTTGTTGTCTATCTGTTAATATGCTTTATAATATTCTTAAAGGTCACAGGGTACTTTGCAATAAGGTACTTATTGAAACGCATTACCGATTTACAAGAAGAACAAAAAGAGTATCAAAAGATGAGCAAGTTACTAATGAAGCAGACCTTGATGAAACAAAGTGGAGTGATTGACCTAGATGTTTGATTATTTATGGCGAGATATCACTACTCACTTTGTCATATATGGCTTGCTGTTGTTTTTAGTGATTGTATCAGTAATTAGTTTGTATCACGTGTTCTGGGCATGTGTAAACACAAGGAATCGAATAAGGAAATCAAAGAGTGAGCGCGAGAAGATGATGCAGGTCATCAAGGGCTGTCCTTTAACTGAGTAGGTATTTTTCTAGAATAGATTGGATATTCTCAAGCGCAGTTAATAACAGGTCTGTGTCGCCAGGGTTGTCATCAACGATTAAGATCTTAACCCCTTTGTACATATATATATTATAATAGAGAAAGCAATGTTTGGCGGAAAGGCAATAAAGAACACTGGAAAGCAAGGAGATCGGGGTCCCAAAGGGGAACCGGGTCAAGCTGGTGCTCAGGGCGCTCAGGGTGTAGCGGGCCCAAAGGGAGATCGCGGAGAGCCAGGCAGGCAAGGTGTCGTAGGCCCTAAAGGCGATCAAGGCCCTAGAGGGCTTAAAGGTGACCCAGGTCCTAAAGGTGAGAGAGGTTCACAGGGCGCTCAGGGGCCGAAAGGCGAGCGCGGGGAGCAAGGTGCACCTGGTAAAGACGGTTTACAAGGAAAACAAGGCTTAGAGGGCAAGCAAGGCCCAAAGGGAGATACTGGTCTTCAGGGTTTACAAGGGGAGCGCGGGTTACGTGGGGAGCCAGGATTACCAGGAATCCCGGGCGAGCGCGGTGAAAAGGGTAATCCCGGTAAAGATGCCATATTGTCTAGTTATGCAAAACTCTTTAAAATTCGCACGGTGACAAAGAATCGCAAGCCTTGTCCAGTGAAGACATTTAAGGTCCCTAAAAATACAAGCGTTGGTGTAAGGGTGAGGGTGCTTTCATCAGGCGGAGTAAATTACTATGCAGAAAGAACAGCATTAATTAGAAGAGATGATAAGGCGGTTCAATTAGTTGGCAAAAGCGATTATACATTTATGCCAAAGAAACTTAAGGGAACGGCAGATATTGGGATAGATGGCAGAACAGAGGATCTTGTCATTACATTAATCCCTGACACAGAACAGGCAACTCAGTGGGTTGGCGAAATAGAACTTTTTTCGGACAAAATAAGCGAAATCGGAGGCGAAAATGACAAAGAAAACGGAAAAGAAAAAGACAGCGGTAAAGAAGGAAGCTCCTAGTAAGTTTGAACAGGGAGCAAAAGCCCTTTCAATACCAGAATTGAAGGTGATGGCATTTGACTTACAGGTCAAGGTAGCTCAGTCCCAGCAACAGTTACAGGCAGTTTTAAACGCTATCAACAATGCAGAGGGAAAGTCTAATGTCGTACAACAGAAAGATAACTCCAACTAATGCATTAGAAAAGTTTAAGGAATCACTCAAAGGTAAATTAAGGACTCCACTTGCAAAGGAAGTGGATGTCGAGATAGCTTCAGAGATTGAGAAGGTAGTGGTTGAAGAGACCGAGGCGCTTCGCAGATCAGAAGCTGGTTCTGATAAAGGGCATCAAGCGGCGGTAAGAACGTCAAAGTATTCTGCCGCTCTCACAATGTACTTAATGGGTGAGAGTACCCACGGGATCACCTCTCAACTGGGCCTAAAGCCTAGTACAGTCAAGAGTTGGCGAGATGTTGATGACTGGGAGAAGTTAAAGGCTGAGGTTCATTCCAGGCGAATTGACGTTGTTCAGGACAAAGTGGCTAAACAGGATGCCAAGATTATAACCAAGGCTTTGGATATGATCGAGCCTGTTACTGACAAGCTTTATCAAAGGGCTATGGAGGCATTGCAGAAAGATGATATTGCTGGTAAGGATGTGATTAAACTGTTCTTAGAGTCTGTGAAGATGAAAGGAACCCTTACGGGTGAGTTTGCTGAGCAGGTGGTTCACACCTTCGGATCTAATGAGTTTCTCAAGAAGATGGCCAATAACAGAGAGAGAAAAGAGATTGATTATAAGGTGGACACTATAGAATGAGAGATCTTCCATATCTATTTACAGATGAGCAATGGAACGATCCTCAATTCGTAGAAGGGAAGTTTGATCTATATAGAGCCAATCCATTCGTTTGGATGGTGGAGCAGGTCTTTACAGTGGATGAGTCTGACAAGGACAACCCTGTTAAGTTGATGCCACGATTTGAGTATATTCGTTTAATCCTCAAAGAGATATTAGAGAATAAGTCCACAGTGATTTGTAAGTCTAGGCGATTAATGGCGACCCATGTCGTTTCGACATACATGTTGCATCAGTTGATTTTTGAGCCATATTCTAAGAATGGAATCATTTCAATGACAGAGGATCATGCAAAGGCTGTCATAGCAGATAGATGTGCGATGGTCTATAACCATTTAGACCGCAGAGTCCCATTCTACCCAGATTTGAAGCCTAGTAAACATATTTTGTCAGATAGGATGCTTAATCCTGCTATTGAATCAGAGATTAGAGCATTTACGGCTAACCCGAATAACATCCGTGGTTTCACGATGACAAACGTCTTTACAGATGAGCTTGCGTTCTTTGAGGGAAATGTAGAGAAGTTAATGGCAGCATTGTATCCATCTATTGAGGGTGGTAAATGTCGTGCGATCTTAGTATCAACTCCAGAGTACGGGACTGTATTTGAGGAGAAGGTTAAGAAGCTAGCACCAGGGGCAGAGATCAAACCATTGATGAATATTGAATCAAAGATAGATCCTGAGTTGCAGGAGAAATGTAAGATCACAGGTTTAATGAAGACGACTAATAAGGACAATGAGAACTTATTATTGCTTCACTATACAGCTCACCCAGAGAAGCGTACATACGAATGGTTTTGCAAAGAGCATTATGGAACAAATGTTGAGGGTGAATCATTACCAGGTGCTAGGGGTATTACTGAGCATACATGGCAGAGAGAGTATGAGCTTAGTTTTGCTGTTCCAGTTGGTAAGCAGGTTATACCAGAGTTCTCAATCAGAGATCATTGTCAGCCATATTCAGGCTTAGTACCAGGAAAGCCAATGGAGATCGGCCTAGACTTTGGGTCACATTTCCCATCGGCTGTATTCTGTCAGGTTGATTCATTAAACAGGTTAGTAGTACATGGTGGTTTATTACCAGAGGATGAGGAGCTAGCTGCCTTCATGGAAAGGGTCTCAGCTTACTTGGCTCAACATTTCCCAGAGATTGGTGATAACTTTAGATTCTTTGTAGATCCGGCAGGTAAGACTCGTAATGCTCAGGGAACAGCACCACCAGCAGCAGAGTTATTGAAGAAGAGATTTGGTAATAAAGTGTTCTGGAAGACATCAAAACCAGTAGATAGAGCTAGAGCAATTAGAGCTATCGCAACCCGCAAACGCGGTGATGCAATGGGTTTAATCGTTAAGCCAGATGCTGGAACGTATATTGCACCCGACGGTTCTGAAAGCTGCGGTATAATTGTGGAGGGATTGGAAACAGGATGGGTTTACAAGAAGCCCCCTGAAGGTCAACACTACAAGGATGAAGCTCCATATAAAGACGGATTCTTTGATCATTTGTTTGACGCTCTAGGGTACGCGGTTGTTAATCTATTCCCGAATCTGATCACGGAACAGGTTGCTCGAAGAAAAGGCAGTTCAGTTCCCGCGAAAAACAAAGCAGGTAAACTGCGTATGTATAAGGTAAATAGATAATTGGAGGAAATACATGTCACTAGATACACTACATAAAATCACTGGGGCAATCACTAACAACATTAGTCAGATTGATGACGATAATGAGTCAAGTGAAAGCACCATTACATCGTTGAAAGAGGTTGCAGCATCAAATCCTAGAGAGATGATCATCAACTTTGACGACACATCAAAGAGACTAAGCGTACTTAAAAACGGTACTCTTTACAACTTAAAGCCATACTGCGTTGCAGAATATGACTTTGATGTTGATGGCGGAGCGATTGGCGACATCAGCCTTAGAGGAAGTCAACTTCCTGCTAATGCGGTTGTTACTGACGTAAACGTATACTGGGAAACAGCAGCAGCTGGTGCTACAGCTACAGTAGCTTATGGTGTTACTGGCGCTACTACTGGTATCGAAACAGCAACAGCGATCACAACAGCAGCAACAGCGGGTCTTCATAAGACTGACGTTGATCCTACTGATGCGACAACTTTTGTTGATAAAGATAGCTCAGAGCGTTCATTCACTATGAGTATCGGAACAGCAGCTCTTACAGCAGGTAAAGCTAAGTTGTTCTACGACATCATAATCGTATCGTAATAACAGATTTGAGATGGCGGGGTTTGGGCTCTTTTCATCCCCGCCTGATCATTTTCTTAGGAGTAAAAAATGGCAGACGGATTTTATAATTTCAGATCAGATCAATCATATTCAGCGTCAGGTACGGACGAGTCGGCCGTTCTTTCAACAGTTGACAAGGATAAATTTAGCTTCCTTCTCTTCTTGGATGCACCATCAGGTGACGTAGCTCATACGATGATAGTGACGATAGAAGAAAGTGATGAGGAAGATTTCTCAGATGCTCAGCATATATTCACGCTGGCAACATTCGCTACAATTACAGGGACAAGTAGTGGCACGGATCTACAAGAGAGAATAGATCTAGGTGCTACAGTAAACCCTAATACATATTTAAGAGCCAAGGTTGTAACTAATAACACAACGACTTTTTCAGGTGTAAACATCAAAGCTCTTTACAACACGAAACCATAAGATGGCAGAAAAGTTAGACATAAGCAAATTTAAGAAAGATCGCCTAGAGATTCTAAGGCGTCATATCTCAGCAGTTATTGACCGCAGTAAGGTGGATGGTAAAGAGCTGGACGATTATTATAATGCCGTTGAGGATGCTCTTCAGCTTAGATATCCAGACATGTCATCAGATAGAATCCAGCCAGTTGAGCGGATTGTTGATGGAGTTCCAGTTAGAAAGCAGGAGACAGATGGCGAATCAGGTTCAGCAGAAGAGGACCTATACTACCCAGCGCTACACCAAATCGCTCAAACCTTATTGGTTAGATTGAAGAAGTTTATATTCCCAGTTGATAGCAGCTGGTTTGGTTTTAAGATGCAGAACAGTAAGTTCTTCAGAACTAGAGATGTTAGTGATTTCATCCCTAACTACAACCTTTGCTGGGAGAACATTATTGACAAAGAGAATGTCAGGTTTGATATTCAATCTGAGTACAACACAGGTTTATTCCAGACAATAGCTTATGGTGAGACAGCATTCATTCATTATTTCGATGAGGATCAAGGGGTTGTTAGACCTCTCTCCGTTAATGCTAGAGACGTTCAATTCTTCCCTAAAGTGGGGAATTGGAGACGTAGTGCAAGGGTCTATAAGTATTTAGAGAATTATGAGAATCTACTCTCTCGTAGTGATTATGATCAAGAGTTAGTAAGAGCTATTGATCCTAGAACTCAAGAGATTAATACAGATGTGGATAATGATCATCATACTAAGAGCTCTTCAATGGTCTCTACAGATTTAGATGATTTTGATATCCCAGCTGGCAAAGTATTATTGAGGGATATCAAGTTCCCAAGTTTATTTTTGGCTGATGACAGTGGTGAAATCGTCATAGATTCAGAAAAAGAAGGCAAAGGCCATGGGCTTGTTTTCACGGTTGCCTATCAGCCAAAATTACGTCAAGGTAAAGACAAGACCGAAGTTAATGGTGGAAGTGATGTCTTTATTCTTAGCGCTAAAGTTTTAGAGTATGAGGGTGAGGATGACCTTATTCATGGGACCTATGGTACAACCCTTCCGAATATAACGTACCACAAGGGTCCCCTCATCCCTCTTCTTGATCATCAAGCATTTTTAAATCAGATATTCACAGGCATGTCAGTTAAGGCAGCAATGAATGCTGATCCACCAATGAAGCAGGCAGGTGAGTCAGCAGCGTTTAATGACTTTGATCAGATAGGTGATACTGAGGAGCAGACATTACAGGCAGGTAAAATCTATCCACCTGGTATGGATTTAGAGCCAATCTTTGGACCTAATGGAATCCCTATTGAGAATGATATAGCGACGATCCAGTTTGTTGTTCAGGAGATGGAGAAGTCAGTTGGTATCACAGCTCAGAACATAGCTGGTGGTGATGTCACTAAGAAGACAGCAACAGAGATTAGTCAGTCAGCGGCAGGTGCTGATGATAGACAGGGAGATGCTGGTAGGGAGTATGATCGTCAGATATTGAAGAACAGTTTAGCTGCAAGGGTTGAACATACTCAGCAACATTTAATCAGAGAGATTGAAGAGTTGATAGGGTCCAGTCCTTTGTTATTAGATCAGTTTGAAGCACTAGAAGAAGAGGAGCAAGATCAACTATTAGAGAGAGCTCTTCCTGAGAGTGATCTGTTTAATAGGCTGAAAGAGTTCAGTAATATTGAAGAGTTATATAGAGAGTTCTTTGTTGAGAATAGGGAAGAGATAGCTAAGCAGGAGCAATTGACGTTTGATATCCTGATGGCTAATCAAGAGGTTGGTGCTCTTAAAGATCAGATTGAAGAGATAGATCAGACTGAATTTGAACCACCACCACCAATCCCTAATCCTGAGACTGGTTTACTAGAGCCTGCAGTTCAATCAGAAGAAGAGATGCAGCAACTAGCTCAACAGTTCGAGGAGCAGAAGTTACAGGCTAAGGAGCAAATGGCTCTTGAGATGCAGCAAACGCAGACTCAAATAGATATTATGAAGAATAGCGTGAAGCGTATTAAACCAGCTCCTGAATATTCAGATGCTTTGGCATATCGCTTATTAACTCATCCAGTTAAGGTATCTGATGTAGTTATTACTGGTTCTAGTACTTCACTTAACAGAGAGCTTGAAATGAACAACCTAGATAGGTTGCTAGGAATTATAACCAATGTACCAACAATGCTTAATGAGTATGATGTCAAGAAACTCAGCAAGCGAGTGGCTAGAGTTGGTGGTGTTAATTACAGAGATGTAGCATTAGATCCAGAAGATAGAGTCGCACAGGAACAGAGATTGAAAGAGCAGATGATGTTGGAGCAAGGAAATCCACAGCAGATGCAGTAGAAACTGAAACAGAAGAGGAAATAGAGTGAATGATTTTAATAGAGAGTTAGATTTGGCGATTCAAGATCTCCATCAGAGAGCAGGTAAGTCTTGGGGCTTTATATTACAATGGATGGAAGAGGAGTCTTTAACCAAGACTTTTAAGATCTTTGATAGCAAAGAGAATGTCAGTGATGGAGTTATAGTCCGTCATACATTTGAGAAGCAAGGTATTAGACGGATTGTGAACCGTTTGAATAAAGACAGAGAAAAGGAGTAAGAAATGGTAGATGAAACAAACACAGAAGTAGAAAATACAGAGGTTGAAGAAACCAAAGAGGTGGAGAATCCACTAGCGGAGTTCTTGGAGGACCCAGATGAAGAAGCAGCAAAAGAGCGAGAAGAAAAATCAGAAGAAACCACAACGGAAACCACGGAAACAAAAGAAGATGGATCAGAAGAGACAGCGGAAGACGTATTAAAGTCGATTAAAGATCCAACTGCTGATTTTGATTTTGGCGATGAAGAGAAGGAAGAGGCTAAGGAAGAAGAGAATAATGTCGTTGAGAGATTATTGAAAGAGATCCAGAGTCTTAAAGAGCCAGTTAAAGAAGAGCCAAAGAAAGAAGTTGAAGAGAAGAAAGAAGAAAAAGCTCTCACTGCTAAAGATTTACAGAAACTCTTGGATGAGAGAGATGCTGCTAGTAAGAAGCAGTTAGAACAGTATCAAGTTAGAGAGCAGGCAAGAACAGCAGCTCAGTCAATGATCACAAACTATGCTGATAAATTATTTGACAACCTAGCTGAGGCTGGCATGGAAGTTGCAGAAGATAGTGTCGAGGAGAAATATATTCTTGATGAGCTTCAAACTCAAATAGCATTGAAGAATGCAGAATTGGGAAATCGCACTGTTAATAAGAAAGATGTCAAAGATATCATGACGAAGCATTTTGATAGAGTTCAGACTGTTTTGGGTATCACAATGAAGGGCAAAGGTGGTGTCAAAAATGTTAGTACAGCAGGTACTGGCGGTGGCACTGAAGCCGTGAAAGCCAAGTCTGGAGATACTTCTGTGCTTAAGAAGCAGATAGCTGCTATAGAGGAAAGGTTGTCCAATAATACAGCTTCCCAGCATGATGCAGTCCAGTATGAGAAGCTCCTAGATCAGTTAAATTAACCCTTCCATTTCTAAGGTATAATAGACATGTTAGTTGAAAACAATGAATGGAGGTTAATATGACATTTGCGATCAACAATGCATCGGTATTTAATGACTCGCTGACTGTTCAAGAGAAGAAAAATCTTGCGTACATTTCTAGCGTATCTATTGATACCCCGATCATTAAAAAATATTCGACTACTGAGATCAAGGTTCCGACCAAGAGACAGTGGGCGCAGAAAGCGATTGAGAAACCAGTATTGACTCTAGGAGCAGCATATACCGCAGGAAGCGGCACTATGACTCTAGAGGCTACTACTATTTTCAATCCATACTCAATTAGTGCTGGTAAGACAACAATTACTACTGGTGCTAGAGCGGTATATTTGGTAACTTCAGTTGACGGTACAACCGTGAGCGTGTCTTTACTATCAGGTAGTGATACAAACTTGGCTAGCGGAGCAAGAATCCAGCTATCTAAGAACACAGCAGTTGGTGCTGATTACTCAAACGAGAACGTATCTACGTTCGCGATTAGTGATCACAACTTCTTCAGTAACTTTAATGAAGAGTTGATCATCGACAACCTAGGTAAAGATGGAAGATACTTGACCGATGGAACAGATGAGTTCTCATTTGCTCACCAAAGAGCAGAGAGATTGCCTGTAATTATGGGCTATCTTGAGAATGAGGTTGTTCGTTCCCCAAGGAAAGAGGGTACTAACCCTAAGACTGCTGACAGCTTGACTAGAACTTCTGGTCATCCTGATGCTATGGCAGGTGGTGCGTTGCATTACATCGCTAATAACGGTGGATATGCTCCAACTACAGCTGAGCAATTTAGTCTTAACATGCTTTCTGAGGATATGAAGCAACTAAGAAAAAGAGGCGCGTTTAGAGGTCGTAACGATCTTACTCGTAGAATGGATGTTCAAACTTGTGATGCATTCATCTCGCCAAACACTCTTAGCTTCATGAACTTGGCAATCCAGCCTAAGGTTCACGGAACAACATTCCTTGACTCTAAGACTAATGGTGTAGCAGGTACTTACTTCTATAAGTGGTTGGCTGACGGTGTACAGGTTAATTTCCATGTATCCGACGCTATCGCTGATGATGAGATACTTTACATCCCAGATCCATCTCAGTTCAAAGTTATCATTCATAGACTCTATGAATTTAGCCAAGACAAATCTTTGTCTGGTGGTGACAATGAGAAGAGAATGGCTTGTGTTACATGGTCTACTGAACTTAATAAACCATGGACTGCAGGTTACAGATCTGGTATGACTACTAGCTAATTACAACTGACCGTATATTTGAAATAGAAAAAGAAGGAGAAAAAGAACATGCCATTTGTAAGTGAATTTGGAGGGTTGATGGGCAACTATACCGACCCTGTTACGAGTAATAAGAAAAGTTTTCCACTGTGCCATTTGGGCGCGTATGATTTTGATGAAGAGGGTGCTCTTTATGAGAGATATATACAACGCGGTTCGCACGTCCAAAATGGCACTGAGTGGACAAGAGATCCAGTCTATAGGGTAGTTATAGAACAGCCAACCAAAGAAAAATGGAAAGCTGTCGTAGATATCTTTAAGAGGACTCTTGTTGGTGGTGAGGATCAAGTAGCATTAGCTTCTGGTACTCCGATTATATATTTTGAACCTGATGTTCATGATATATTGCCAAATACTGCTGAACCAGAACTAAGTAGAGAATTCCCTTTGTGGGTTATTGAATTTCTTGAGGAGCAGGGAGCTTTTGAGCAAGCTAAGAACAACCGAAGATGTAGAACAAATAAGCCTTGTCTAAGTGATGCTGGATATGATCGAATCATGAAGGCTATTGAAAAAAGAAAAGACTTAGAGAAAGTGAAATTAGAACAGGAAACGAAAGCTGCTCGTGAGGCAGCAAGTAAGAAGATTGTTGGAAACAGTAAGGTTCTATCAGCTGCTAAGAAGAAAGAAGAAATCAAGAAATCAATTGAATCCGCTAAGAAGAACGTAAACGCATAAAGGATAAGCATGGCTTCATATTTGGATTATATAAACAAGGCTCGTAGGCATATGGGCATGAGCCCGTTAGGTGCTACAGATTTGACAAATTCAAATGGGACGTCGCTAAAATGGTTAGCCGCATGTGAAGAAGCTATACGAGAGATTCACTCTAGTTCAACTGACTGGGATTTTGCAACTCCATTCGTTGATGCTTCAACTAGTACTGGTAACTCGACCTTAACACAGACAAGTGGTCAAACGACTTGGAACCCTCAACTTATAGATGATATATGGGTAGTTGACACAGACAACACATTAAAAGCTCCCCTGGATATGGTGACATCGAAGACTGGAGAGATCCTTAGTCGTCAGATGAGCACTCCGGGGGAGCCTTTATTTTATTACGTCGTTGAGAACACAGTAAAGATGATACCTGCTCCTGATCAGGTTTACTCTCTAAGGGTTTATTATCAGGTTGAACTACCAGACGTTACGAATGCAACGGCAACGGGTAGTATTAGTGTTAATAAAGACCTGGAGCACGCATTAGTGACAGGCATCAGCGCTTACTTCAGAAGAGATATTGGTGATCCTCAGTGGCGTGATAATGAGCAATTATTTTTCAAGAGATTAAAGACTGCAATGAAACGCAATAAACTAACCGCTAAGAAGAAAGGGCTTAGGAGTTTTAGGTTCCAGAGCAATCCGAGAAGTGGAAGGTTTTTGGGTAGATGACGGTACAGAATCAAACATTAGTTTATGAGACTTTTAACCGCGGGTTAAACAAGCGAGACAATGAGCTAACCTTGGAACAGGGTGAGACTCCTAGAGCTCAGAATGTACAGATATCCAGAAAGAAAGGTTTAAAGAAGTCAGAGGGAATCACGGCAAAGTTTACTGCTGATGTAGCATCCCATTATGATGGTATATTCGCTTACACTGATGGGTTCAACAAGTTCAAGTATATAGCGTATGATTATCCAAATATCAGGTCAATAGACCCTATATCTGGTGCTCGCGTCACATTGAATGATGGATTGATCGGGACAGGTAGCCCAGAGGCTTGTGAGACAAGTGATGGTCAGTTGTTTATAGTTGACTCAGTTAATGCTCCTAGACTCATCTCTGAGACGACTGTGACTACTGTATCTTGGCCACCTAGTTATACCCATGATAATAATGCGGATGGGAATGTTGATAATAGTTATTTAGCTGCAACCACTAACCCGACATCCTCAGATATTGGTATCCCAAAGACATGCGCCTTTTTCAAGAACCGTATTGTCTTAGCTGATACGAAGAACAGACGATTATATTTCTCTCGGGTGATGGAGTTTGGTGATTTTAATAACAATGATCCATTGGAGATTAATATTGCTTTCTTTTTGGATATAGATACGAAGAGTGATATTGTGGCTCTGAGGGTTCTATCTAATGAGAATTTAGTTGTTTACTGTGAAGAGAACATTGTTGTTATGACAGGTGATAACCCACCTGGCACTTTATACCCTCAGCCTCATTTCGCATTCCAAGAATTGAATAGTGAGATAGGTGCTATGAGCTCAAGTTTGATAGTTCAGAAGGGTGACAACGATCATTATTTTGTTTCTAACAAGGGTGTTTTGACACAATTGACATTGGCTGAGAATTTCCAACAGGTTAGACCTTTAGGATTGAGCGAGAAGATTTTCCCTGTATTAGAGGGTGTTGATAAGAAGACTTTTAGAAGAGGTTTTCTATTGAATAATTACAAGAGAAGTGAAATCTGGTGGGGTTTTCCCTCAGCTTCTCATAAGAAATATGCTGATCAAGTTTATGTAATGAACTATGGATTTGGCGCAGGACCAGAAGAGTCGAGATGGGTTCCCAAGAAAGAACTTGGAGCTCTTAAATTATATGGTGGCGTGACGGATCGAAATACTGGCGACCTCATGTTGTTCAATGATAGAAAGATTTTTAATATAGATTCAGGCTTCAGTTATGATGGGAATGCGATTATCACTAAGTATCAGCTTCCAACCTTTGATTTTGGAGCTCCTGAATATAACAAAGATATAGCGTGGATTACATTCTACGTGCGTTCTACCACTGGTGCAACTATAGGTGTCAACCACCTTTGGGAGAACGGAGAGAGTGGATATACGACATTTAATATCCCAGCTCAGATGGATAGTGAATATGGCTCTGCTAATTGGACAGATGATAGTAGTGGCAATTACTATACTAGTGATGCTGGTGAAGGGTTCTCAGCGGTAGAAGTTTATTTAGCTAATCCAATTGGTAAGCTGTTGAAAATGACCCTTAAACATACGGGTACGGCAGAGGATTTTGAGATTCAATCGATGAGAATTAACTATCGAGTGTTTGGTAAAAAGTAAGGTAAAATATAATTAGTGATTAGTCGGAGAACACAATTTGGAATCGTAACAAAAGGGTTGTCTGGCAAAGAATATCTTGCTGATGGGTCTTTACGAATTCCAAGAAATCCAGCAACGACATTCAAGGGCATCAGTAGAAAGAACACCAATCGGACGGCTAGTAAGCAGGGTCATAATTGGATGCGTTTAGCTAGTGAAGTCAAGAAAGGGAGAACATATTAATGGTAGATCCAGCAACAATGGCAGCGATAATTTCAGCTATCGGTTCAACTGTGGGCGGTGCAGCTCAAGGGGCAGCTCAAGGGCAGTCAGGGATAGTTAATAGAGAGCAGGCAATGGAGCTCTTGAATCAGATCTTCAGGCAGCAGAATCTTTTTGGATTACAAGGGATGGCTCTTCCGGGTCTTGGTGGTGCTTCTTTTAAAGCAGGTGGAATCGTCACGGGTAAAGCTAATCGAAGAAAGAATATGGATGCAGCGCTTGAGGCATTTGTTAAGAAGAGCGAGGGTCTAGAGGGTGCTGAGCTTAAAGATCGAATGAATGCATTGAGATCTGGCAATCTTAACAAGAATAAAGAGTTTAAAGAGTTCCTGAAGACAAATGGGGAGCAGTTTCAATTAAAAGTTAAAGGTGGAAAGATCAAGGGGATAAGAGAGCTAGTCTCTCCAACTTTGGATCTTGGTGAAGCTGGTAAATTATCAGAAGATATTATTGGTTTAAATAGAGGCATCGCAGCTGAGAATGTGCGAGGAATCGGTCGTCGCAAGAAGTTGGGTTCTATGCTTGATGAGACATTGGGAGCTGGTCCTGTTTCTATTGAAGAGGGAGATCAAGCTGCTTTGGATAAGTTAAAGCAAGCTGAGCTAGGAGATCTTAAGAGATTTCAAACTGGATTATTCCAAGAGGCATTAGGAAGCTTCCAGGGTAGAGGTATCAGAGGTGGCAGTTTAATGGCTGACACTATCGCTAATAGAGTTGGTGGGAAGATGAGCCAGGAGTTTGATAGGTTCACAGGTAATCAGTTCTTAAGAGGCGAGCAATTATTGACGGGTAGACAGAATAGAAGAAGCTCTAGAGTCTCCAATCTAACTAGGGGTATTGGCAGTACTAGACAAGCATTCTTTAATCCTAGTCAGGCAGGTGCTTTCACAGCTCCTCAGATAGCTAGTTTCATGCAGCAAGCTGGTCAGAATTTAGATCAAAGACTTGATAGGTCTAATCAGATAGATATTATGACGAGTCCGGATCAAGACAGAGGAGGCTTTTTCTAATGAGTAGATTTGGAAGAATATTAACAGGTGCGATTGGTGGTCTTGGTGGAGCCATGACTGATACGATAGCTCCTTTAATCAAAGAGAGAGGCGAGGAGAAAAAGCGTAAGGAGAAGGCTAAGAAGATAGCAGGTTCTTTGCAGGGCCAATTTGAGGGAGTTGAAGATGATTCATCTTTAGGTTTGATCAAGAAGATGTTGCTAGAATCTCCTGAGATGTTATTGAATAAAGCTGGCGAGTTGAGCCCAGCATTTGGCTTCTTATTCAAAGGCTTGCAAGGTCAAGAAACAGCTGAGGCTGATCTATTGAAAGAGAAGCGTAAGAGAGCGCAGGATCTTGAGGATAGAGATTTAGACCTAGAAGAGTTTGAAAAGAAAGAAACCTTCAAAGATAAATTATCAAGAGATGCGAAGATTAGAGAGCTTGAGGCTGAGAAAGCTGAGGGTGTTCTTACTCATCAAAGAGCAATAGAGTTAGAGCAATTAAAAGAGGCTGGACGCTTAAAGAGGACGCAGATTAGAGCTGATGCTAGGAAGAAGTCGGGCGGAGGTTCTCGTGCTCTTAAAGTTTCTGATGCATTTAAAGTTTTAGATTCAGGGATTGATCCTGCTCAATTTGCTAGGTTTCAGCAGAATCCAACAGCCTTTGGCGTTGGTGATGCAGGCGAGTTATTCTTAAAGAATTCTCCACAAGAGCCAGGTTTCCTTCAAGATTTATTTAGCCAACCAGCTTTTCCTTTTGGAGGTTTAACTGCACCAGGCTTTAACGGGAGGTAGTGGTTGTCGAGCCAGTTCACAAACATTCAATCACCTGAAGCATTTGACTTGATTCAGCCAAGCACTTCGGTTGGTGCAGATTCAGGATTAACTCAGAAGCAGCTTAGAGAGAAGCTGGTAGCTGAGGCTGTGGCAAAGTTGGCAGCAGAGCAAGAAGAGCCAAGTAAAGTTGAGCAGATAAGGAGAAGTGATCCGCGTCTCATTGGGTTAAAGGATACGGTGTCGCCTTTTGAACGGTTTGCTTTTGGTTTAACAGAGAGTTTTAATGAAGGAGATCTCCTTGAGACTGCTCCAGAACAGATTAAAGAGCGTGGTGAAGCTAAGACTGCTGAGCTGGGTTTTGAAGCGGTTGACCCAGGTCTTGCCGAGAAAGCGGCATTCTCTAGGGTTGGTGGCACGGTAGATATAGTTGAGCCAGCAGGTCGTTTCTTAGAGTTTATTGGTGAGAAGATAGCACCTGAAGATGAGACAGGATTACAGCCAATCTTTGGAGATAAGACAGATGAATTGGCCAATCCAACTAAGAAGATTGATGATGAAGTTATTGGCTCTTTGGTTGAGGGAACGAACAGAACTCCAACCTTGCAAGATGTAAAGAAGAATTTCTCTCTTGAGGGTGGTAGAGAGGCATTAGGTTCAGTTTTTAAAGTTGTTGGTGGTGGTATTGCTGATATTGCCAATCAAGTTGGTACTGCAACTGAAGCAGCTACTGATATGAAGAATGCTCAGGACTTCTTTGAGAAGGGGCAGATGTGGGAGAGTATTGTTGCAGCTCCTCTTTATATTGGTGGTGTCGCTCAAGGTTTAAATCTTACAGGTCTTAATGCTCTTGAAAAAGCTATTTCAAATCAAGCTATCAAGATGATGGGTGCAGGTAAACTCGGCATTCAAGGCAAGGGTGCCATAGAAGCATTAATGAGGATGGGTAAGCGCGCAGGTTACACGGAAGAAGCCATGATGGGTGTTCTTAGCAAAGGGATTGGTTCAACAGGTATGGGGCTTATTGCGGGTTCAGGGAACATGCTTGCTGGTTTACCTTTGAGTATTGAGGCTAGTTTAGATGAGAATGGAAATGTTGATCCTGGTAAATTAGCATTAAACTTGGGTGTTGATTTCGGCTTCGCTTATAGCCTAACTCAATTGCCTTTCTTTGCGGGTAGTGCACTAGGTCTCAGTAAGAGTTTTCTCAAAGGTGTTAAAGACATGGGCAAAGCTGTCAAGAGATATGCAGCAGGTGCTTTAGAGACAGTTCAAACAGGTAAGAAGAACCTTAAAGCTAAGACAATGGAGGCAGCGACTGCTGGTATCCAGAAGCAAGATGCGATCATTGAGAAGGAAACAATCCAAAGGATCCAGGAGAGCAAAGCAAAGGGAGAACCTAAAGAGGTTCAAAAGAGTTTAGTTGAGCAAAGTAGAGCTAAGTTATTGGATGGTTTTAGCGAGGAGGGGGAAGTAGCCCTAAGAAGATTAGATGAAGAGCAACCGAAAATCACTGAGGAAGAGATTAGAATTCTGGAAGAAGATCCGGAGATGGCACAGCTATCTAGACAAGTTGATGAGCTAGATGCAGAGGTATCTGCTAAGGAAGGACAACTTCTTAAAGAGAGAAGTCGTTTAAAAGCTGATGTGGATGATGTTAAATCATCTGGTACTGGAGAGAGTACTTCTAAATTAGAGAAGCAGATTGATAGACTTGATAAGCAGATAGCAAAGTTAGACAATGTTAGAGCAGAGGGTAGAAACCAGTTGTTCAAAGGCTTAGCTCGCAAGAAGACAGATTCATTCTTAGAGGGTGGTCAGTTTAAGAAGGGTGAGTTTATTAATACAAAGCAGGGGATAGGTAAGATTAAATCTATTTCCAAAGGTGGTATTAAGATTGAGACTCCATCAGGTACTAGAACTGTTAGTAAGGGTGATGTTGTTCTAGATGATATCCGTGGTGTTGATGTGGATATTAAACAGGAAGTGTCTCAGGCTATTGAAGAGGCACTAGATGTAGCGCCTGGTATCACCAAGAGGTTAAGTAAAGCTGATTCGACTATCTCAGAAGCAATTACTTCACTGGAAAGAAAAGCGGTTGATCTTGGGCTTCAAGGCAAGAAGGGAACCAAGGCATTCAAAAAAGTTAATAGTGAATTAGAAGCTTTGAGAAAGGGACAAGCAGAAGCACGCGGGGATGTTGTTCCCGAGTCTAGTCGTTCATTGAATGCAAGAGCTAAGCTCCCTGAGACGAGGAAGGCTATTGGCAAGCTTGATGATATAGCTCGTGAGAATCAAATTAATCCAGCCCAGTTAGATACTCAGAAGAAACAGATATTAATGGCCGAGCAGAAGACATTAAAGTCAATGCGTAAGGGAGATATAGAGATTGCTAAAGTTAAATCAGAGATGGAGGCTCAGAGACTGAATGACGAGATATACGAACTGGAGTCACGAGGCGAACCTGTTGGAACGAAGACGCAGGATCTGGTTGAAGCGGAGGCGAAAACTCAGGCTCTTGAAAAAATTCAGAATGAGAAAGCTCATAGAAAACAAGATCTGGATACGGCAAAACAAAAGGTTAGTTATGATAATGTGGAGCAAGATTTTAAAAAGTTTAGGGAAGAAGATGGTAAAAGCGAAATTCTTCAGTTGGCTGAAACGCAAAACCCAGAAAGAATCAAAGTGAAGAGGTGTTCCTGATGGTTAATGAAGATGTAATAGCAATCAACGAGAAAGTATCTAATGTGCTCAGTAAGGGCATCTTAGGCGGCCTTGCAGTTGGCGCTGTTGGATCTGTCGCTATCCCAGGTATCCGCTGCAAGATGGTGACAAAAGCAAAGCGGATTAAAGAGAATTTGCAAACTCAGAAACCATTTGGCTTTACAGATATCAAGGGGTTGGGGGATCTTAGAAGGTCGGTAACTAGATTAAACGATGAACTATTGGAAGTTGACCGTAATTTTTTGAGTGAATTAGAGCAATTACAAAAGAGTTTAAAAAAAGCAAAGGATCCAGAGAGTCAGGAGTCAATCAAAGCAGCAATTAAAGAGCTTGAGATTAATTACAAAGCAGATGACAGGGTGAATTTTAGAGACTCCATTATTGAACATGACGGAATTAAGACTATCGCCATGGAGCCATTCCAGGAGCAGGTTACAAAGCTATTGATGATGGTAGAGGAAGGTAAGGTTCCTCTTGGTAAGGGTAGTAAGGTTGGTGACTTTGATAGACAGGTAGCCGAGTTATTGGGTGAAGAATTAGAAGCTGATAAGCTAATTGGATTAAATCCAAAAGGTGGTAAGTCTTTAACTTACAGAGAGATTATTGAAGAGACAGGCAGCTCTGGTATAGCTGGTCTTGATTCACTTGTTGAGAAGTATGGAATGGAGTCCCTGGATTTCCTAGAGGGTCTATCAAAGACATTTAGAGAAGGTGCGTTGTTAGTAGGGCTTGAACCTGAGCGCTTCTTGAAGAATTATTTCCCAAGGTTTCAATCCAAGGTCACAGATATATTGAAGCAAATGGCTGCTGAGGGTACTGATGTAGCCGAGGTGACGAAAATATCTAAGATTACAGAAGCATTCTTCAAGAAGCAGCGTACTAGTCAGAAGCCAGGAGAAGAGGTGTCAATCTTAGAGGCGGTTCTTAGGTATCAGCATGCGGTTAGAAAGAGTTTAGATAGGCAGCTTTATGTCAAGGCAGCTGATGTGCTATCTGGTGATCCTGAGATGAAGACCACTGTTGGTAGAGCAGCAAGACAGTTAATGGACAATATCTCAGACATGAGAGAGAGAACGATAGCTGATAATATTGTTGACTCATTTCGTAACAATTTTTATGGCGCGGTGTTGAGTAATAACCCATCTTCTACGATGAACAACATGACTCAGTTATTGAACATCACTGGTACTGAGTTTGGTTATTCTGCTGTTGCTGATGGTATAGCAGAGGTGATGAAGGGAGAGAGCTCTCTGTTTAAACCATTGTTAGACTCGATGGGTATTAAACCTGAAAGAGCATTGAGTGGCGCTTTGGATCTACTGGATCTTGAGGGGCGTCATTCAATAGAAGTTATAGATAGAGCTAAGGATATGTTTGCTCAGTCAGAGGCATTCATGCAGTCAGTGACAGCGGTTGCTGCTATCAAGAAACGCTTCAAGGGAAGAGAGAAAGAGTTTAAAGAGTTGCTAGAGAGAGGTAACCTAGATGAACTAACTGATGTGATTGGTACTGCTAGAAAGGCAATCATGAAGACGATGTTCACCAATATCGATCTTAATAGATCTTGGATTGACAATAATTCTTTAGCGAGAGCACCATTTACATTTTTGAATCATAGTTTTAGGGAGACTCGTTTTGTTACAGAGCTCTTTAGAGATGTTGCAACTGGTAAGGGACAATCAAGAGTCAAGGCGACAGGTAAGATGCTTAGGTATTTGACTAGTAAGACAATGATCATGGGTGGTCAGATGCCATGGTTGTTTATTCCTGCAACAGTTAGAAACTACATGGAGGAGAACCATCCTCATGTGAGTCAGAGTTTAGTGGAGACTCAAATCATGCTAGATGCTGTGCCAAGTTTAAAGACTGCTATGGCAGTTGGTCACTTAGATCTAACCACTAGACAAGGGCTTTTTGATTTCTTTACGCCGATAGCTAGTGCTTTGCAAGGCAAGATTAGTTTTGATCAGGCAGCAAGACAGATTCCTATCGTGGAAGAAGGTAAGCGTCTTCTTAGAACTGGCGCTCAAGCTGTTGATGATAAGGATGACCCAAGGGATTTAATTAAATTGGGTGGAGCATTGCTTGCATATGGTGGTTCATTTGGATTTCCACCGATCAATTTCAAGGTAGGTGGTTTAAGGGTTAAGAGTGTTGGTGGCACTTTATCCATTAATGGATACCCTATTGGTGCAACAACGGTTAAGAATATGGGTGTTGCTATGGTGGATCTAGCTGAGGAGAGAACCACGTTCTGGGGTCACGAGAAGTCATTAGAGACAACAGACGACAAGGTAGAAGCTATCGTAAGCAATTTCTTCTCTACTCCAAGAGAGGCTGGTATTATTCGTAAGATGACAGGTGAGGCTAATGCTGGTGCTTTTGCAGGTTTGACTTTGAAGGGAGTTTATGACCAGAAGATGTACGCCCTTATTGTTGAAGAGTCTTATCAGGGGAATAAGAAGAAGGCAGCAGATGCCATGATCAGAAAGAACTATACAATGCGCAAGAAGTTGGATATAAAGCTCAGTAAGGGGCAAGTGAAACGTATTAATAAACGAATCAAGCAGCTTTAGAATCAATAGTATAATGGAGTAAGTATGGCAATCAGTGATTTAACAACACCCTCAGGTAGTGAATGGCAGGATTTCTCTAATGGATCTGGTAATAACATTGATGCGTCTGAAATAAATGCCAATTATGATCAGACGATCACATTTTTAACAAATGTTATCACCACTCTCAAAGGTGATGGCTCTAGTACTGGTGTTGCTGAGAAGGATCAAGCAAATACATTTTCAGCTTTGCAGACATTTAGTGATCCTGGAATAGAGGTTAATTCTATTACTGCATTAGGAGATAACCAGGACACTATATATACAGCTCGTGGAACAGGTAAACTCAAGTATGGTGGCACAACAGCTGTTAAAGAGGTTGCTAATAAAGAGTATGTTCAAGCTCAAATTATTTCAGGTGGTGAAGATTTTGATGATCTCACTTTCACCGGTGCTACTGCAAGTACTGATGGTGTTGCAGGCATGGTTCCAAAACCTGTTATCGCTGAGCGTAACAAGTTCTTAAAAGCTGATGGTACATGGGCTAGTTTAGATGACGAGGATACTTGGGAAGAGAAGGCTATAGACTTTACAGCTGAGGATGGTGGTAAATATTTACTGACCGCGGATCTTGATATCACGATGATTGATACTCCTACTGTAGGTAATGAGTTCTTTGTTATGGCTGGTGATGGATTTGATATCAGCTCTACCAATATAGATTTATTACAAGCAGCTTCAGGCGAGAAGATTGATGGGGTGGATGCAAACGGCTCTTTAACTATACAGGTAATGTATCGTATTGTTTATACCGGGGATGCAACAACGGGTTGGCGGATTATAAAGAGCTATGCACCAGAGGTTACAGAATATAAGAGCACAAGCTTTTCGGCAACTGCTACGACTACTAACCACACTAGGTATATGGTGGACACCAACAGTGGTGCAATTACTGCTACATTGGAGGCGACTCCTAGCAGCGGGGACAAGGTTGAGTTTGTGGACTTTTCCTCATCCTTTGATACAAATAATCTCACCATTGATTCTAATGGAGCTAAGATACAGGGAACCCCAACTGACTTGGTTGTATCAACCGCAAACGACAATATTGTTTTACAATACCAGACAAACACGGGTACAACTCTCACGAACGATAAATACCTGGCAGTTGGTGGGACGGATGAGTATGTTAATTGCGGGAATGATTCTAGTATTCGTATAACGGGTGCTTTTTCTGTTTCAATTTGGGTTAATGCCGCATCTGGTCCTGGGACACCAATGAGTCGTAGCGGCAGCTCTAATGGGGAGTATTCCTTGCGCTTTGTTGACAGCAGTGGCAAGATTGAAGTTTGGCTAGCCCCGAGTAGTGACTCCACGATTTATGCAAAAAAATATCGTACGAGTATAGATGTTTTTGATAGCACATGGCATCAAGTTGGCTTCACTTATGACGGTGCTAATAACCTAAAGGTATATGTAGATGGGGTAGAAGATACAAGTGTAGTAAAGGTTGCAGATACGGCTATGACTACAATCTATGACTGTTCCCTTTCTCTATTAATAGGAGCTTCAAATTCTTTGTCTGTGAGAGATTTTTTCACAGGCTCTTTAGACGAAATCGCATTGTGGGATTCTGAATTGAGTGCTATTGATATGGCAAAAGTGTACATGGGCGGTGCGCCTATTGATTTGTCAGCACACCCAGCAAGCGGAAGTTTACAAGCTTGGTGGAGGTGTGGGGATGGCGACACTTATCCAACTTTGACTGACAGTTCCTCAAACTCAAATGATGGGACTATGACAAATATGGAGTCTGGTGATTTGAGTTCTGGTGCAGAGACAGGTGGAACCATCAATGATGATACGTGGGTATTTATAGGGAATAATTGATATGGCAATAGATAGCAGTGAATTTAGTAGCAAGGGGCGAATTGAGAAGCAATTGGCTCAAATAAATCAAAGGTTGTTCCTTTCTCAACAACCAAGACCTGGGACAATATCCCTTGACGAACTAACAGCTTCCAAGTTATTCTTAAAGTACTCAAATGAAATACAAACTTGGATCAGCACATCACCTAGAGGTGACGTTTTAAGAGCCATCCTTGGTAGACAGGGAAGTATTGTTGACAAAGAATCATTAGAGTTATTGAAAGACATTGTTGAAGAAGAGAAAGACAATGTTGATGTGACAACTGATGCAACCATGATGGCTGAAGTGATAGGGCTATTAGATACATTAATCAGTAAACTATGAGTTATGAAAGCCGAAGCACTAGTTCTACCTTCACCAGACAATCCAGAGTTGTCTATAAAGAAGAGAGCTAAAGAGGCAAGGCAACGATTAATGACTCGAGAAGCTCTTAATAGGATTCACAGAGAAAAGAGTGTATATAAGCCAAAAAAAGGGTTAATCTCTGATCTTTTTGATTTATTGTCATTTGTCCTTAAGAGAGGTGGTGAAAAATGCTAATAAGCAGCAAGGGATTAGAGAAGCTTAAAGAGTTTGAAGGGTTCAAAAGAGACGCTTACAGAGATGTTGTTGGTATCTGGACAATAGGCTATGGCAACACAGTTTATACAAATGGCGAACCAGTTAAAGAGGGTGATCGAATCACAAAAAAAGAAGCTGAGAGGCTTATGGTTGCCGTTCTGGATGGTTTTGAACAGGCAATCAATGACTTAGTAACAGTTCCTTTAACTCAGCCTGCATTTGATGCACTTTGCTCTTTTGTTTACAACGTGGGAGTTAATGCATTTAAGAAATCGACAATGTTGAGAAAACTTAATGCTGGTGATTACAGTGGGGCACATGCTGAGTTTGGCAGATGGATCTATGGATCTAATGGTCAGCCAATACAAGGCTTGATTAATAGGAGAGAGCAGGAGGCGGAGATGTTCAAACCAAAGAAAGCACTCTTATTGGTACAAGGTATTAATGAGGGTAAATATATTAAAGATGAGGTCTTGCAGAGCAACTTTGATACAAGTTCTTTTGACAAAATCAAGGTCATTGATACAGAAGGTATCTATGATCGAAGCAAAAAGAACCCTTTGTTATTCTGGAGGCGAAATAAAATTTGGGATAAGTACGGAGATGTAATTCAATTTTACGTGACTCCATTTAGTAATAAGAGGAAAGCTATTTGTCGCAGGATTAGAGATCGGGTAAAAGCATTACAGGGAGAAGGATACGAGGTTTCAGTCTTAGCTCATAGTCTAGGGACAACAATGGTCATGAGTAGTAAGGTTAGAATCCATGACTTCTATTGTTTCGGTTCTCCTGTTGGTTTCTTCATTGGCTTCTTAAGAGGATTCATTCTCAATCATTTGAAGAGGTTCATAAAGCATTTCTCAGTTGTGAACTTCATGTTCTGTAGCTCTCCTAATGACAAGGTTTGTTCCAAGTTGACGAAAGGATTCTTCAAGCTAGTTAATAAAGCTAATGTTGGAATATTTAGCAACTATAACTTACAGTCAAATCATGACCTAACAGATTACTTGAACGAGTTTACTCAAGCCCGAGCTCAAGGTCAGATAGATACTCATTAAGTTGCTTCTTAGTACCTTTTCGTAGGGCATCTGCTTGTCTATGGTTCTTTATGATGGTCATATGGCTTGGCGTTTTTGTTAATATCAGCTCTAATTGTGTATGCCCTTTAAAGGTTTGAATAGCTATCCTGTCGCCTTGTTTGAGTCTTTCATACGGCCGACAACTATAGTCATATGTGTTAGGTAGGATGGTCTCAAACTCAGCTGGTGGGTTACTATGCCTCTTGTGCTTTACAGAACCAGCTCTATTAATGCCCATTCTGATGGGGGTTTTCCCCAGATTATGAAGCCGCCAATCATACTCAAGTAGATGTAATTCTGGATCATCCATTTCATTTTCAATGAAGTCTCGAATGGTCACAATATTATTCCAGAATTTAGACTTAGCGATTTTGAATTGACCATAATAGATAGGAGCCAAAAAGGTAAAAACTTCACCTCTAACCCTAAATTCTCTCATCGCTTGAGTATGATATCTGTCTCTTGCTTTACGCCTAGTGAGTTTACTAGTGTAATCCACTACATATTCTGACGTATCAATATTCACATTAATAGGAGGCGTGTATGTACGACTTGCATGCCGAAGCTGCAGTCGATGCCGACTCTTTTCGTGATCGTATTCTCTAAACATGGCGGCAAACCTTATGTAGAAAGAAACCTAGGCTTAGCTGCTGAAGCCTTGATAGAACCATCTGCTGTCTTCTTGAAGTGTTTGTCATACCATCTCTGGTAGTCATCTCCAAGCCCACGTTGATACTCTTCAAGAGTTTCAAGATCAAATGTTCCTGGTACTTCTAGTCTAAAGATTGGCAACTCTTTACCTCTTTCAGCTAGTTTCTCAGCTGTTTCAGGTTTTGAGTAGTAGTCAAGAGTCCCTTGATCAAGTCTTAGCTTGACGCATGGAGTTCCTTCTTTATCAAAGATCCAACCTTGCATTGGTGCTTCTAAACCAAATGCTGTAAATTTATATAACTTGACGAATTTATGTCCTTTAGCTGGCAGTATTCCGATATCGATCCATCCATGATCAGGACCTTCGCCCTTCTCTTTCTTAGATCCTTCTTCATTTAATGCTGCACCAGCATGTATATTACGAGATCCATCTTTAGGGAATTCCCATCCAATGACCTGTTCAACCGGCTTGTCTTTGTATAAGATGAAGCCAGCCCAAACTGCCTTATCACCTCTAGTCTCTCTAGTTAATGCTATTTCTATATCTGCTATTTTCATTTTCTTCTTCCTTTTCTATTTAGAACATCTTCACTTGTGGTTTAGATGGTCCTTCCTTCTTACTAGTACTATCTTTGCCCTCTTCGTATTTATCATCCTCAAAGGTCCCCATATAAACATCAGCATTAAAGCCTAGTTTAGAGAGTGCCTTGGTGGTTAGATCAGTTAGGAGCTTCTTTCTTGAATCATCCCCGAGAGGTCTCAGGTCCGTTCCTAGCTCAAACTCACCACTTGGATAATAGAACGTAGCGGTCAACGCCTCTCCTAGTATAGCGTCTTCTAGGACAATTGTCCCCTCCTCAGTCTTAGCAGTTTTAGGCCCTCTGATGTAGTCAAAGTTTAGATCTTTAACACCCCAGGTGGAGCCATACGGCCCCCATTCCTGAGTTGCTAGCTTCACCCTATACATTGCATCAATAGAGGTAAAACCACCTCTCATGTTGACATACTTAGTAAATGCAGGATCGGTCTTTTCGACCTTATCCCAGATTCTCATATTATTGTTTTCTTCTAGATTTAGTGGGTTATCCATTTATATCTCCTGTATATAGTGTGCGTCGCCCTCTGGTATTACTTCAACACCAGGGACCATCTCTCCATGCTCAAGGCATGCCTCTTTGATCTTATCAGTATCAGGTACTGTAGAGATTTTCTCTTTAAAGAAATCCTCTGGTAGCCTGTCTTTTTCCACTACCTTGATACCAGCCTTCCTGTGTCGAAGTTGAAACTTCCCTTTAAGGGTGTTTACAGACTTCTTGCCTTCAGGGATGAACTCTCTTATTGTCTCCAGAAACTGATATTCATAGAGAGCTTTGAGGAATTCCTCCTTATTCTCCAGTTGAACTTTCAGTCTTTCATAGTTCTTCTTAAGAGCTTCCCTCTCTCTTTTATAGCCGTTGATCTTCCCCATATACCACTCACATTTCTGTAGGTCGTCTATTCTGAACGCTTCACCACGCTCCAGTTCAACAGCTGCTTGATAGTCAGCCTTCTGTTCCTCTTTAGTTCTAGCTCGCTCAACGGATGCTTCCATATATTCAGTCATGGCTCACCCCCAGTATGCTTGATGTGATGTCCTTGAATAGAGGATGCAACTCATTAGATAGCTCCTCAGCTGCTGGTTTACCGAAGAAACCAGGGTATTTAGCCTCTAGTCTGTCGATAGTAGCTTGATCTCCACGATCCTTAGCCTCTTCCATTTTGATTATTATTTCTGTTGTTTTAGACATAATTGACTCCTTTTTCTTATATCTCAAGAATATTTTACCACAAAGATGTGGTAAGCTAACATATAACAACAATATTTTAGTTAAATATTGTTAATCTTCAAAATCATCAGAAATTTCAGCTGTCATGTCTTCTATTATCATATCTCTAGCAGACTCTTTAATGATTGTTGCTATATGAGCTGGGTTAATTAGGGTTTCATGACCTGCCACTTTGATCTTCAGGAACTCTTCTTTGCCCACCATTTGGCAGCTCATAAACTGACCTACATAAGCTCTATCTTGTAGTGAGAACTCAAATCGTGCGCCAGGTGCTAGGAATGTCATTCCTTTATTATATCAAGGGTTATAGAACTTATAGTAATAGATGAGGGTGCCAATACCAAAGGACCCATTATTCCCAGAGAACAAGGTTTGCAGGTGTCTACCATTGTGCTTATTGTCAGGGCTCCAGTTCTGTATTAATGACATACCCTCATATCCAAATTCGGCAGCTATAGCCCAGCATAGGTTTCTCCAGACATCATAGCCAGGTTCTGCCGGTATTCCAGCTAGCATTTTCTTGGCTTCCTCGTAGCTGATCTTCTTATCATCAGTCTTCTTGAAACTCTTAGCCTCATAACTATGACTCTCAGGGAGTTTAAACTTACCAGCTTTAGCCATAAGTCTTAGTACCTCTGAGCGAGGGAAAGTTCCCCCCAGTTTAATGACTTTACAGTCAAGGGAGCCAAAGAAGATTCTCACTGGATCTTTACAAGCAGGATCAGCTTCAGGGAACATCTTTAATAGCTCACAGATTACAAGTTTGAACTCTTCGACATTCTCGATAGGTTCTTCCAGTTCAAATACAACCCTGAATCTATTTTTATGAGGTGTTTCTTCGTGACTTGGAGTTGTGTAGATGAAGGAAGCAAAATTAGTAAGGTATTCATCATATTGATACTTCTTCAAATTACAATCATCAAAGTCAAGGGCTAGGAAGCCTGTTTCCACGAAGTTCTCATTCTTTCGTTTACTACCTCTGTAGACAGAGCAGAAAGCGAAACCACATGATTGGATTAGATTTATAAGGTCATCTGATGTGACCTGTGTTGGGTGGAAGTCATGAGAATGCTTGGCTAGCATGTCTCTTGATGGCTTACTGACCCATTCGGCATTAATACTGATAGGACTAAGCATATCCAAATTTCCCTTTAATTCCATCGAATTTCATCATTATTGTATCTCCAGCTCTCATGTGCCTTGACTTGTCAATGTTGACAAAGGTCTCTCTTTCTTGGTCTCCCTCTGGCTGTGGGTTGTGGAGTATCCAGACTTGAGAGGATACTTCTTTAACAGCTCCAGACCCTTTAATGTCATCACCAGTAAGGACGATTCTCTTTTCTCCGGTTGCTTGTTTTCTAGCCTGTACTAAAGTGAAGCAATGAATGCCCAGTTTTTTAACCGTGTCCATTAGTTGCCTTGCCGCTGATTCTTGAGCAACAGTTTTACCTAGCTTAACCTCATCTTCAAAGCTCAATAAATGCCAGTGGTCAATGACAATCCCTTTTGTGGGTAGCCCGGTCTCCATTTGGGAGTTGATAATTTTAGGCTCAATATCATTAATGGATGTGAAGCCAGTATCACAGAATTTAAGGTTAGATGGCAGTGGTCTAAACTTCTCGTATCTTTCGACTAGTTCCATCGCTGTCTCTTTGTCAATAAAGCCTGTTGAAGTTTCAACTTGATCTGCTGGTCCACCAGAAATAAGGTCGCTAACTTTAACTCCTGTTTGATGCTGCATTAATCGCCTGCAAAGCTCTTTAGTGGATTGCTCTCTAGAGAAGTAGATATATAGGGATTGTGGATCATCGAATGCCTGTTGCATTAACATTTGTAGAGCCAAGGCTGTTTTACCTTGCCCAGACATAGCAACAAGGGTTGTGATAGATGGGCATAAGACTCCAGTGATTTTCTTATCAAGAGGTGCTATACCAGTCGTCATGAATGTCTCAGATTCTCCCTCTCTAATCTCCCTAGCAACCTCAGATGCAATATCACCAGCATCATAGAGGGGTATTTTCTCTTTATTTAGTGAGACAACTGCTTCTCTATGTATAGCTTCAAATGTTTTAAAGGTATCGTCATTAACCCCGTCATAGAAACACTTTGTCATATTGCCGTAAAGCTGGGAGATGTGATGCCAGAAAACAACATTGCGCCCTTCAACCACTAGTTCATCTGGCTCCCTTGTGGTTAGGGTGTCAATAGTAAGGTCGTTCATCTCCTCAAACTCATCGTCATCCATCTGCTCTAGGTATTTACTAGCCTTCCTTAGTGCTCTTAAATCTAACCTTAAGATGGCAGGGTTTTCTTTGTATTGCTGTCTAGCAGCCTTATACAGTTGCCCAAAGGGCGGGTATAAGAAGAACTGTGGCTCCATCCATCCGACGACATTATTGAAAGCTTCTCTATCGGTTAAGAGTAGGGCATGTATAAAGTTATATTCAGACTCAGTCCCCTTAGTGCCAACGATCCCAAAGTCCTCAGCCATTACAGAGACTCTGGAGTCTTGGACAGCAGCTTTGCTAATCGCAGTTAATTGACCAGGTTCTCCACTGGCCTTTTGATTGTTATTCACAGTACCCATTAATTAGTCCTCTACTTTTATATAAATTGGATTAAACCTTACTTCAAAGTCATCCTCTTCTACAAACCCTATATCCTTTAGAAATTGAAGTGCGGATATAGCTCTGGAGTAACTAACCTGTGAGACAGATTCAACCAAGAGTTTCCTGCTTTTAGGGTGAGGGTAATTAGCACCAATTGCGAATAGTACTCGCCATTCAGCTTTGCTGAAAGAGTATTTATCCCTTAAGAGTATGATTGCTTGTTTTGTGAATTGCATAGTAAAACCTTATCATTAGACATACCAAAAGTCAACATTAATATACCAAGAATGAGAAACTTCTTACCGAGAATGGTGACTTCCAGATAACGACAATCCAAAGATAAAGATTTGACGTTAGCTCTTGACAAGAAGTTAGTTTCTACCTAATATATAGAAACATCGCGAGGCCAAGACAACCGGGAGGCCGGACTATTAGTCCTAGTACTTATTCCTAGTTACATACCTTTCTCGGTGTCATAGTTTCTCTTTTTCGCTCGAAGCTTTTAGCGAGAGAGCGTGAAAAAGAGAGAGAAAACGGAACAAAGCAAGAATAAAAACAAAACATACCCTTGCCTTGGAGGCCACTCTAATTTCTAGCGAGTTCGGATTGTTGGAAAAGCACTGTACGGTTGTCGAGGATCTCTTCTAATGGTAATGCCTCATATTTATCCCCGAAGGCTTCTTTCGTTGTGCATATTCTAAGAATATAAGCATTGAGGTCTTCGGACCAGAACTCAAAATTGCATTTATCCACATGTTTCTCATGTGAGTCTTCCTTTGCCCACATTCCTCTAGAGTTTGAGCTGGCGAATGTGATTCTCAGGCAATTGTTTGGCAGTTCTTCTTTTCTAAGCATTTGCCATACTCTTTTGGTTGAATCTGACCAGGGTCTGCAATATTGGTTGATATGCTTTGCCTCTTTGATTTTTTTGATGGTTCTTTTTATGATTAGCACTGGCAACCCAGTGTTTTTTTTGATATATGAGAGTGGAAGGTTCTCATGGTACATGTTGTATATTTTCTTCGCGAGTCCAGCTTGTATCATGGAGTGTTTTTCTTCTCCTCTACCTACTGAGACCATTCCTTTATCGACGAGTTTTTCGACCTCGTGTTTTTTTCTAATTTTCGGCATAGTATTTATCCTCCAGGTGGAATATTAAGTAGTACATTGTTATTGCTCCTAGTATGAAGCCAGTGAAGACCATTCCTATATAGGTTATCAGTTCAATCATTTGTTGTTTCTCCTTATCCGTATTTTCTAATTAGTGTATTTGCGATCATGCCAAAGATACAGCCTATGAGTAGGTCATAGTCTCTGGCTATTGTTGCTATTGTTGCTAGTATTTCCATTGTTTTGCTCCTTTTTGTTTACCACCTCTGACACCATGAAGACATCATTTTCGTTGACTTGCTTCATGGCCCCAACTTCTAATCCATACCCACCCGTAACCTCAAAAGTGTATTGAAGTTGACCAGGATAAGAGGACAGTGTCATGCACCCAAAGGCAACTCCAGAGAAAACAGGCTCATCATTTAAGCCTATAAAATATTCAGTGTTGAGTTTCAAGTCTTTAAAGTCAACATGTCTAAGGCTATATGTAATCCCATCTTTAGTTGTTTTAAACATTGTTTTGCTCCTTTATTTGTTTGATAAAATTAATTGCTTTCAATAGGTCTTGAAGTTCCTCTTCAAAGAGCATCATCTGGTCGCATATAGTCCAGCATTCCTCTTCAAGTTTATATTCAACAGTAATATTCCCGAAGGTTATTGTCATTGTCAAATCGTTAGTCATTCTTTCTTTCCCATTTAAAACCACCAGCATGGTTTCTAACTCCATTCAACACATGATGTATTGAAGTTTCATTTGCACCTGTTTTTCTTGATGCTTCACTAATTGATTCGTATTCCTCAATGATAGACTCAGTTTTTCTATCTATTTGGTATACGGGTACTGGTTTACTTTGTCTCATGTATCTCCTTTTAAATAGGTCCACCATTATTGACCCACCCATTCCACTCGGGGTCGTCTATAGCTTTATCTACCGCTTCCATTGCTTCCTTAAGGTGGCCTTCTAAAAAACCGTCACTCCAATACCAGGAAACTTCTTCACCCTTTGGGTCTGTAATCGTTACGTTGCATTCGTGCTCGTTGGTTCTTTCAGAAATGCAAATTTGATAACACTGATATTCAGCTTTTATTCCTCTACTCATATCTCTCCTTTAAAAAATAGAGCCGGCGGAGAATGATGAGAAAAACCACCGGCCCATAACTGTTACTTCAACCACTTCGTACCAATAGGCACGAACTCAACCTCTGGCTCCCATTTGTTTCCTCTGATCCAATTGGTTAGCCAAGTGCTCAATTTAGTTCTAGTTGCAAACACTATTAGTCTCTACCCTCTACCAATCTACCGCTACCCTCTGCCTTCACGTAATCA
>Ga0070754_10000650_pt1 | contig 31332 bp, 36 predicted proteins | sample VirMetDEL_Sep_01_FD_75181 | JGI IMG/M metagenome (GOLD analysis project Ga0070754, IMG submission 75181) | Aqueous microbial communities from the Delaware River and Bay under freshwater to marine salinity gradient to study organic matter... | ecosystem: Environmental > Aquatic > Marine >...
ATATTTCTGCCATTAGTGAAAATTTATATTGTTATTATTATTTTGTTGAGCATTATACTCTCTTCGAGCCCACATATCCTCTTGAATTTTACCGGGATCTTCCATAATAGAATTTGACATAGAACTCATATTTTTTGGTTCATTATCAAAATTATTATTAGGTTCAATAGGCTTTGGTTCTTGAGGTGGTAAAGTTACTATTTGTACATTAGGAGAAGCGTCAGCAACTTTATTAATCTCGTCTAATTCAGTTTCTTTGGTTTGAGTTTTTTCCCATAACTTTAAGCGTTGTTCATAGCTTTCTGCAGATTCAAAATCAACTCTTGTAGGTTTTTCATTAGAAACAATTTGTTCAGTAATAACTTGCTCTTTCTTTTCTTCTATTTTTTCTACAACCTGTTCATGAACTTTTTGTATTGAAACAGTTTCTTGTGGTTCATCTTGAACAGGTGGTAAAGCTGGTTCTATCGGTCTGTTATCTTCTTCAATAGTTTTAATTTCTTCTTCTTCAATAACATTAAATATGTTAACTTGATTATCTTCGGGCTTAGCTTTATCTAATTTATTTTGTAATGTAATAGCTGGTTTATATTCAGCGTTATTTTCTAAAGCTTTATTTATTTTAGCTTGACATTCATCGAATTTATTTTCTTCCAATAATTTGTCAGCTCCTTCTAATGCTTTTTTAGAGTTTTCATTAGCTTTCTTTTTGGCATCTTTAGCTTTCTTTTCAGCTTCACTTTTATTCTTTAATTCATTAGCTTGAGCTTCAAATTCAGCTATATTGGTAATAATTCCAGTAGCTTGTTGTAGTTGTGGTTGAATTAATTGAATAAATTGAGCATCTAATTCTTCTGCAGTACCTTTAATAATAAGAGGAATTAAGTTATCTTTAGCTTTATCCTCTACATTTGGTTTTGGTAATACTGATACAGCAATACCTGTTTTAGTCTTTTTTAATACTAAGTTTAAATCAGCATTTTCTAAATACTGTTCTAATAATTTAAATGAAATCATATAAATAATTTTATGGTTATAACTAAGGAGCCACAAGGCTCCAAAGTTACTAACCAAAACTCTTCTTAGGTATTGATAGATCTTTTTGACATCTATCTATAAATTGTTGCGGAGTTTTGACATTGTATAGTTTATCCATAGCAATAACTTTCTCAATATTATCAAAGTTATATACTAAAAAACGTCTATTACAAGTACCAAAGTTTTCTATCATCTCCTGGTATTCTACATCTGTAAGTTCTCTTTCACAAATAACTTGAACAGAATGTTCAAAAGCTGATTTTCTTGCTTGCCTACATAGTTCAATAGCAAAACATATATATTTACCATTAATTCTATGTTGTTTCCAAATACAGTACTTGATTGTGTAGTTGGATTTAGGCTCATACTGTTTGATTAACTCTATCTCTTCTTCATTAAACTTATAGCTTGGTGGTTTAGAGTACAAATCAAGGACTTCAAAATATCTATCCTTTGTTTTTGAGCTCACTGAGATAATCGTCTTTAGCTTTTAATAAAGCGTCCAATCTTATTTTAGACCCTTCTAATTCTTTATGATGATAAGATACATTAAAATCTTCTTTTGCAATAAGCTCATCAAATGGTGTTTGTAATTCTTTTAATTCTACTTTTTCTGGTTTACTCATATTCTTTCTCCTGATATTTTAAATATATGATCTGTGTTATCGTGACGTTCAATCATTCGCTTAATCCAAGATTCTATTGTTGGAGCTTTGATTTCTTTGTCAATAACATTAATTAATTTACGAGCATTTATTAACTCTTGTTTGAGTAATAATCTTGTTCGTAAAAAACTATTTTCCTTTTCTAATTTTATATTTCTTTTATCCATAATTAAGTAAATATATATATGATTACACGACCTATAAAATAGATATATGCAAAAGCTATAAAACCATATAGGGCGTGGAATTTGTATTTATTATACACACTAATTAATTTGTCTCCCATAATTATATTTTTAATTAATAACAGAGAGCCACAAAGGACTCTCTGAAATTGTCATAAATACAAGTTATTATGACTCTCCACTCTGTATTTTATAGTCTATACCATTTAGCTTAGCTAATATAGCATCAGCTCTTTGTTTAACACTTAACCTATACTCATCCAAATCTTGTTGAGTTGTAGCTATGTAATAACCATTTGAGGTAGCGACTATATTTCTTATTATTCCTTCCACTTGTAGAAAGTTAATGATTTTTCTTACTCTAACATCAGTAAATTTACCATATCCTTCTGATTCTAATATAGAAGCTATTTTAGCTCCTTTAGTAGCAAGTTTTTTACCCTTTCTATTTAATAAACCTTTAATTACTCTGGGTACGGCTTTGCATTCTCTTTCAGTTAGTTTGTGAGTGTACTCTTCAAAGTTTATTATCATATAATATAGTATTGATTAATAACAAGGAGCAATTAAGCTCCTTATTATTAGTTTTTAGTACTACAAGCTGGTAGTATTATTGTAAAGACAATACCACAACATCCAAAGAATGATGTAATATATCCTAATTTCATCTCTGCTGACATATATGTTAATATACTAAATGATATAATCATTAGTAAATTAATGAAAAATGCTGATTTGAAAAAGGCTTTCATCTTTAATATAATACTGAATGTGTAGTGCTACTAATTAGTTCTACTGTATAATCATCTTGATTATCATTTTGATACATAGTAGCATGTAAACTACCGGTTTTAGTAAAATCTACATTTAATGGTTTAATCCACATACCAGGATCTCCTGAATGTATATGTAGTCTTTTAATGCAACCATTGTCAGCTGTAAAGAATACTTGATATTCCTTATCAGTAGCTAATCTCATAAAGTATTTTGTCTTTTTCATAGATAAACGGATTTCATTCCATTCATCTTTAGTTTCATCATACTCAAATATCTGAATTTCAGTATGTTTAGAACCAATTATTTCACCTTTTACTTTAAGATAATTAGTAGGTTGTTGAGCAAAACAACTTCCAATTAAAATAGTAGCTGTAATTAATGTAATAGCTAATATAGCCATAAAGTTTTTCAATGTTTTCATTTTAAAACAGTTTAAAAGTTAATATTAAATACAGAGAGCAACTAAGCTCTCTGGTTAGTAATTAATTTAATTTGACTCTATTTATACCATCTCCAAATATATCAGAAGCCCTAAGAATAACTCCATTTTAGTTAAACATTAGATAATGAAATCCGGTTTTACTGATTTTGATAAATGGTTTAACCCATATAGAAAAGTTTTTAGTTTTGTTAGATTCTTTTATCCAATGACGTGCATCAGAAGATAAATCTAATCTAACAGCTTTGACATAATGATTGTCCATTTCTACCATTAAATTACCACGTCTTTCGAGTCTGTAAAGCAAATTATTGATTAATTCTCTACCAATAGAGGTTTTTGAAACTTGCTTTTTTACTTGATTTAAGGTGTTTTTTTCCAAAAATGTACTTAATTGTTCCATAATTCCTTTGTTTTTTGGTTAGTATTTTAGTTCTTAATTTTGGACAGTTAGCCCTAAAATAAAAACTTGTTATTTATATGTGGATTGTTTTAAACTATGAATATGATGAATTAGAATTTTATCATCTATCATATCTGGTATGTTCCAACAGTCTAATCTCCACCAATATTTATATAGTTTTAAATTATATTTTTTGAATAAATTTTCTTCTATGTATGGTGCTTTATCAGTATAACAGTAATACTCCAGGTAGATACCTAAGTAGTAATTCCAATCATCTAACAAAGCTTTCATGTAATAGATCCTTAGAAATATGAATAGCATAGCTATTAAAGAAATAATAAATATAATCATCTGGTAAATTATTTTATTGAGTTTGAGTCTTACCGACTTCTAAACAAGAATTTTTAATCCCTTAACACTAAAAAAAGAAGTGTTAAGGGATATAAAAAAAATAAGCTCTGAGGTTAATCAGAGCTTATTATTATGCTTATTAGCTTTGTTTGAATTTAGAAATTCTTACAAGCTTTGGAAAGCCTTTTTCATTATCTTCAAACTTTAGTTCATAACGAGTATCAACTAAACAGTTTAAAGCATTTTTAATAGAAGCGATTATTTGTTCTTTATCTACATTCCAACGAACTGCTTTCCATTTGCTTGTAGAAATGTTTAAGAATTCTATATCAGCATTATTAGCTTTAATAGACTTTAATTCTTCTTCGCTGTTAGCATAAACAATTTCTCCATTATCATCTACTACATCAGCAAATGGATAAGGAATTTGACTAAAAGCTACATTTGCCTCTGCATTATCTGCATAAACAAACATATATCTTAATCTTTCCATTGTTCTGTTAAGTCTATCAGCTTGTGAAGCAGATACGTATTCATAATGACGTTTAGAACTATCGTCGCTATATTTTGGGTGACTAAATGTTAATCTTAAACCATTATTACCAGATTGAGATAAATGAGGTTCTACTGTAGAGAATACAGCAGTACCATTTTCTAATTTAGCAAATGAATTAGCAGAAGCTAACAATGAAGCTCCCCAAGAATTTTGAACGGAATTTTCCATAATTTAAAAAATTTTAAGTTAATATCAAGGAGAAGCAAAGCACAAAAGACTTTATTTCTCCTAAGATTGTATTAAACTTTTTCCATTTCGTAAAGATTATTAAGTTCTTCAATAGAAAGTTCACAATCAAGTAAGAATTGCTGATAAGCTAATTCTAATTCCAATTCAGCTAAATTTAATACTGACATAGTTTATAAGTTTATGGTTAATATCATAGAGCACCGAAGCACCCTATTGATATTTATAATACTTACACACTATTGATAACTGTGTATTTACATAGTTATATTTAGATGTGATTTTATTTAGTTCAGCATAGCGTTCAGCTCGTTGAACAATAAAATGAAATGTTTTCATAATATACAGTTTTAATGATTAATATCAAACAGAAACAAAGAACTAACACGTAGAACAGTTAATTAATAACTTTAGATGAAAATTTCTATTCACTAAGTATCAAGTTGTTACAAGCGTAAGTATTGTATTTGTCAAAAAAAACGACTAACTTTGAATACTCCACGAAACCACGTGATACTCCACAAAATTTAGAATTGCACATAGCTTAAAAGTTTTGGTTAATATCACAAAGAAACTAAGTACTTTCAATTACATAACTCCTAAAGTAGAAATTACAGTTTATTAAGTGGTAGGGCTAACCTCACTCACTTGTAGTAGAAGATGAACAATACAATACAATTTGATTTAGAAATGTTTATTAAATTGGTTTTGTTTTATCATTTCATTATTTTTTTTAGGGGGGATAGGTTTTTCTTTTTGAAGTGGTAAGGGGGTAAAAAGTAAAAGGTCCCCACATCCTTGGTTTTCATAAATTTTTTTTAATTGTTATATTTGTAGGGTGATAGTTATTTACGAAATAACACAAGATCATCCTGATGCGGCTAATTGTCATTACTGTACGAGGAAGTATCATAAGGAGTTGATGAAGCTTCATGGTAATTACTATTTGTGTATGTGTTGTCATATGGAGTTTTTAGGTCAAACGGAGTTTGGTACTTCTATGCAGTTAGCTTTACAGGTATTAGATAATGATGAAACTTTAAATTAGATAATATGTCAAATTGTAAAAGCGTTAAGAGTAGAGTTAAAAGGAGTACTAAATCTGGAGCCAAGGGTGGTTCTAAGGGTAAAGGTAAATTATCTACTAAAGCTTCTAAGTATGGAGTAGGAACTAAAAGAAAATATTAGTTATGAGTTATTTGAAATTTTTTATTAAGAATGGATTGGGTACTACGGGCTTTATGTTGGTCTTATTTGTTACCTCAATGATTATGTCAATTTATAGAGATGATACCTGGGAATTATCTTTTGTCTTTTTAGGTATAGCTATAATTATTCCTATAGGTATTTATTTTAGTTGGAAAAAAAAGAATTTTAAATGATACTTGGTTTAGGGATTGGTATAACTATAGCGTTTACTATAATGACAGCTGTTATAGATGCTGAGCATGTTAACAATAAAGAGTGGATCTTTAATCATCGTTCCAGATGGTTACAAAGGTTTTGTTTCTTTTCTGTTTACTGTTTAATTGACTTTAAGCTTGGTTTAGCTTCAGGATTATTGTTTTCTGCTTTATTTGACCAAGTCTTTAATTATTTTACTAATAAGCCTTTTTGGTACTTAGGAACAACTGCTTTATGGGATAAGGTAATTAGTAAATATCGTTGGGTATATATCTTTGTTAAAATTTTTCTATTAGTTTTTTCTTTGTATTTATTTATAAATTAGTATTATTGTATTGATTTTTTTCATTTAGTTATTCGCTTCTTCCTTTGATGGAAAAAAGAATCCCCAGTCGTGCTAAGCTGGGGATCTTTGTTTGTATTTGATATTAACCTAAATATGCAATATGTATTTAATAAGGTTTACATAATGCATAAGCACGATTAGTTCTTAGTCCAGTCTAAAGGTTTCATTCTTAATTTCTCATCAATCTGATTTCTATCTCTTTGGAAATAACGTTCTCCACCAATACCTTTTGTATTTACGCTTATTTTACCATATAGCATAGCCATATAAATATCTCGTGTAAATGAACTAACGGCTGATGAAAAGTCATTTCTGTCCTCTGGAACGTAAGCTCTTCTACTGAATGGCCATATATACCATACGCCTCTATGTTTCTTTCTAAGTAGAGTTTCCATTTGCAATGTATTCTTATCCCTTGAGATTTTAATTTTAGGGAATACAGGCATATTAGTAGTATCTATTCCAATAGGATCTTTTTGTTCTGCTTTTTCGCTCATGATATAATTTTTAATTGTTTACGTTTATTGTGAATGTATTCTCTTAATTGCTTTTCTGTTTTAATAGGCTTATTAGGAACTACCCATAAGTTATTAGAAATTTTAATTCGATTACTTATATCCGGAGATACAATACCTTCCATTTTTAATCTCTTAGCTGTTTGAATACCTAAGCTAAGAACATCAGGACTTAATTTACTCATTAGTGCTTTGTTTCGTCAAATTTATAATTTACTTTACCATGCTCAGATAATACCTGTATGTTAGATATATTTGTTTGATGGTCATTAAAATTACCATTAATATTTAACACTCTCCATATTCTTTTTGCTAAAGCTATCTTTATTTTATCAGTAGGGATTTTGTTATGATCATCAAGTATAGTTAATATTTCGTAAACAAATGTTTCATTAACTAATTGCATAAGCTCACGTTTACGATTAGCTTTCTTTAATCTATAGTACTTATCCATGTTACTCTTTTTGATATATTGGAAGTTACAAGATATTATACAAATTCTTGGTTTATAGCCAACATTGTATTTACGTATAGTATCTAACATATTACAAAAATATGAAAAATATTAAAATGTGTATTTTTAATACACTTTTTTCATATCTTTGTACTATGAGAAATTACAATGTTTACGATAGCAATCCATTTAAACCTCAGGAAATAGAAATAACACAAGAGGCGTTAGAGTTAGTTTCTGAGTTAAGTAAAACTGGGTTAAGACTATATAACTATATGTATCAATTCTCGTTAAGAAAAAATGGTATCTTGTACTTTGATAATAAAGAAGCTAAATTTGAATTAAGCTTTAAAGAAAATAAATCAATTTACAATGGTATCAATGAATTGCTAAATAAAGGAATTATAGCTCGGCGAAAATCAAATGAAGAGTTTTATTACAATCCTAAATATATAAATAATTAAATTTGTTGTTATGGATATGCAATCTATAGAAGATGTAATGGTATTCAGATTAACTGAATCTACATTAAATGTAGACGGATTACTTGTAATTGGTTCAGAAGATGTTCGGTATCATGCTTTATGTGGTACAGAGCTTAGTATAATAAGACTAACTGCTATATATAAATTTTTAGCACAAGAGGAATTAGAAAAGAGAAAAAAGTTTGGTCAGTATGTAGACCGTATAATTGATAAATTAATTTACAACAAATGAGTACTTTAAAACAAAGAGCTGCTTGGAGCCAACACTCTCAACAGCAAGATGCTAAAAGGAAAAAGAAAAGTAAGGTTAAAAAGAAAATGACTCCCGTTTCAAGAAAGGGAAAAAGTAAATTTAAGTATTAATGTATAATCAACTCGTTGATATAGGAAAGGATGGTAATGTATTACTACAAGATAGTTCCATAGCTTTAATGCCTTCAATGTGGTGTTTGTATAAGGATAGAAAAGGTGGTAGTAAACAAGTAAGGTGGATTGTAGCTATGTATGACTATAAATCTCCTTACCGTAGATTACCAGAAGATGAAAGGCACAGCAGGGTTTCTTACATGATATTTGAAAAAAGTAAAAATCCAAAGTTTAATAGTAAACTTGTTAAAGATGCTATTGAAGAATATAAGAAGTTACAGTATGATCCTTTGATTGATGAGTATAATGCTATGTGTGAAAAGTCATATCAAATGACTAAAGTTTACAGAAGTATTAAACCTACTGCTGAAACTCTTGAGGATTTAAACAAGATGCAAGAACAAATGGGTAAGGCTGCTATAGCAAGAGATAAGATTAAAGCATTAATTCTAAAAAATGAAGAGTCAGAAGTTAAAATATCTGGTACTGGCTCAGAAGATTTTAGTTTATTTGAACAAGATGAGCGTTTAATAGATAATGATTAGTTCTGATAAATATAGTCCAGTAATATTTGATAAGAATTTAAAAGATTATCATAAGCTAAAAAAGAATACGGCTGAATATTTTGCTTTTTGGAAAGAACAAAAACATAGATTGCTTCATGGTTATAAACCAACTGGTGGTACTTGGATTCCACCAAACTACTATTTCTACTTAAATTTTTCTAAAATACATGGTTTATCTCAAGGGGCAAGACGTAAATCTATGATTGCTCCCATTTATCGTGACCAAGACCACGAATACTTTCAAGAAATATATCACGCTAAATATGGTGATGGTAAAGATAACAAAGGTGGATATGGTATTATTGTCGTAAAAGCAAGACGTAAGGGGTTCTCCTTTATGAATGCTAATACTCTATTACATGAATGGACTTGTTACCCTCATTCAGAAAATGGGTTAGGAGCTCAAAGAGAAGATTATGTTCAGGATTTCAGAAAAAAACTGATAATGTCCTACAATGAACTCCCACCAGAACTAAGAAATAAAGTCTTGCATAATAACGAAGAATTATTAATGTCGGGATATAAAGAAAAAGTTGATGGTATTTGGTTAGAGAAAGGAACTAAATCTATGATACACTTTAGAGTAATGGAAAAGCCTAACGCATTTCGTGGTACTTCATTGAACTATATGGTATTTGAAGAAGCTGGAGAATTTTTAAAACTTAAAAGATCTTACGAATCATCAGAAGATTGTTTTAAAGAGGGGGATATATTTTTTGGTACTCCAATAATAGGGGGAACATCAAATAATATGGAAGTTGAGTCAGACGATTTTATGAATATGTTTTACAATGCTGAAGAGTATAATCTTAAAGCAGTATTTATAAAAGCTTCTAAAGTGTTTGGTAGTTTTTTTGATATGAAAACTGGACAAAGTGATGTAGAAGGAGCTGAGAAGTTTGTATTAGCCGAAGCACAACGTAGAAAAGAAACTGGTGATTTACAATCATATTATTCATACTTACAAGAAAATCCATTAGAGGTAGAACACGCTTTTTATCGTAGTGGACAAACACCATTTGCTTTAGAAAAGATTAATAAGCAAATAGCTAACATTAATAATAATCCTTCATTTCAAAAAGTTCAAAGATGTAGATTAGAATGGAGTAAAGGAAAAGATGGTAAAGAAATATTTGGCAGTAAGCCTACTATTGTATATGAATGGGAAGATAAAGCTAATGGCTGTCTAAAAGTTTCTGATAATATTAAAGAAGATGCTTATCCATTTGAAATTGTTGAATTACCATTGGATGGAATTAAAAATGCTCATTTATCAGCAGTTGATCCTTATCACGTAGATGATGAATTAGAGGAAATGAAAAAGAAAGTTTCCGAACAAACTGGTAGGTCAAATGGTTGTATGTGTGTATATCGTAGGTTTGTTGGACAAAATACTATTGGAGAATTACCTGTAGCTTTTTATACTGATAGACCATATTCAAAAGAAATATTTTATGAGAATTGTTTGAAGTTAGCTATTTTATATGATAGTCAAATACTTGTAGAATACAATGATGATGGTTTCTTAAAATATTTTCAAACTAATAAAATGATGAGGTACTTAAAAGAAAGACCACGTTCAGCTGATAGTCCTTGGAGTCAAGTTACAAATAGATATGGTATTCATATGAAAACATATCAAAAGAAATTGGTAACAGAATTAGTGGATGAATATATTAAAAAACATTGGGAAGATATATACTTTTTGAAACTACTTAATGAGTTTACCGTATATGGTGCAAAGAATACAGATAGAGTTATGGCATTTGGTATGGCGTTAATACACGATATGGATGCTACTAAAAAAATATTTGATAAATCAGAAGATAAAAAAAAAGAGAAAATGGAAGGTTTGCCTGAGTTTAAAAGAGATATGAATGGTATGGTAACAATTTCAGCAAATCGTGAAAGTAATAATAATTTTGGAAATAGAAAAAGAAAACCTACTTTTGATTACAATTTAGATACTGACAATATTTATTAATTGTATGACTGACTTTCCTCAACAGAATATTCCAGAAAATAAAAAGAATAGAAAGTGGCACATGGATTGTGTTAACGCTGTATTGAGGTATCATAGAGATTATACTAATTTCATTGACTCAAGAAAAAAAGACCACGAAAACTATCTTATAGCTGCTGGAACATTTGACCATAAACAATTTGAATATTTAACAGATATGTATGGTTTAACTTCTCCGGCAAGATTAGTTAATTATCCAATCATTATGCCTAAGCTTGATTTATTAGCTGGTGAGCTAATATCTCAACCATTACAATATACTGTTAATGTAATTAACCGTAATGCTATTCGTAAAAAGAATGAGAAACGTATTCAAGTAGCTGCAGAAGTAGTATTAAGACCAATACGTAGAGAGATTGAAAAGGCTATTGGTATGCCAATACCTGATGAGAATGTTGGAGAAGAGATTCCGGAAGATGTAGATACTTATATGAAAAAGAAATTCCGAAATGCTGTTGAAGAAATGGTACACGTAGGAATTAAGTATTGTGTTGAAAGATGGGATTTAAAACATGATTTCAAAAGAGGTTTTTATGATTTAGGTATTACTGGTAAAGAATTTTATCATACTTATGTTAAGAATGGAGATCCATTTGCTGAAAGAGTGGACCACGTTCAATGATATATGATTTAGATTTAGATAAAGAAGATTTACAAGATTCTAAATATGTAGGTCAAGAAAATTGGTTTACTGTAAATGAAATAATTGATAAGTATGGTCATTTATTAAAAAAGAAAGAAGTTGATGAATTAGAGAAGTTACAATCTAAAGGTCCTAATGCTTTTGAAGGTGGTACTGATTTGTGGGATAATTATTCTCACGATGAAAGTAAACACTTAAAAGTTAGAGTAGCTCATATACAATGGAAGAGTATTAGAATGTTAAAGTTTAAGGTTAGTGATAATCCCTACGACCCTAACAATCCACATTTAAAGAAACTTCCAGATGATTATAAAGAGAAAAAAGGTGATAAGATTATAAAGCGACCAATTACTGATATTCGTCAGGCTACTAAAATAGGTCACGATATATTATTAGATTGGGGTAGAAAACCTAATCAAATTAGATATGAAGAAAACTATGCTAATTCTTATTTTGACTATCATGGTATAATTAGAAATAATTTTAGTGGTAGTACATTAAGTGTAGTTGATGCCCTTAAAAATATTCAGATATTATATAATATCACAATGTACCAAATAGAACTTGCTATGGCAAGGTCTGGTGGAAAGTCAATGGTTTATGATGTCGCTCAAAAACCAAAAAACATTCCTTTAGAAGATGTTTTTTACCATGCTAAGAATAGTGGTCTTACTTTAATTAATAGTAAGGCAGAGGGTATGCAAACAACTTCTTTTAATCAATTCCAACAAGTAGATTTTACATTAAGTCAATCAGTATCTCAAATGATTAATTTAAAATTAATGCTTGAGGAAACTGCTGATAAACTTACTGGTATTAGTGCTGCTCGAAGTGGAGTTCAAAAGTCAGGTGACTTAGTTGGTGTTACAGAAAGAAATGTAATGCAATCTACTTTGATTACTGCTCCAATATTTGATTTACATTATAAGTTAATTGGTGATGTGTTTCAGGCGTTAGCTGGTTTAATGAAAATGGCTTGGGGTAAAGAGGGTAGAATGGCTAATGTATTTGGTGATATGGGTATGCAAACCTTTAAAATAGATAAATCAATAGCATTAGATGAGTATGGTATTTTCTTAGAGAATAGTGGTAAAGAAGTACAACGTAAACAAGAAATGATGGCTCTACTTGAAAGATTTAGTTCAAGTGGTGCTGTAGATCCTGCATCAATTATTAAAGCTGTTAATGCTGAAAGCTCAAGTGAAGTTGAAGGTATTTTAACACAAGGTCTTGAAGCAATACGTGACCAACAAGCTCAACTTGAAGAGCGTAAGGTTTCAGCTCAAGAACAAGCTAATGAGATTGAAGGACAAAAAATACAAATGCCTCTTGAAGTTCAAAAACTTAAATCTCAAACTGATATTCAGCTTAAAGAAATGGAGCTTAGAGTTAAGGCAGATATGGAAAGTGGTGCTTTAGAACATAAGGAAAATATGCTACAAGAACAGCGTAATAATGATTTGGACAAAGCAATGCTTGAAAGTACTAATGAAAATCAACAAGCTAAAACTATGCAAAAAGTTTTAGAAAAATAATATATTTGTAATTATTGTTTAATTAATGTTAAAGAAATGGATGAAGAAACAAATAACAATGATCACTTAGAGGAAAACGTTTCTCAAGAAAGTGATGTAAATACTGAAAGTACTAAAAATACTGAGGAAACTACAGATTTTAATCCTGATGCTTTTACAAGTGTTCCACCGGTTAAAAATACAACGGAGCAAAACACAGAAGGCAACGAAGCACAAGAGGATACCAGTAATAAAAATGGAACTACTGAGGAAACTACTGTAGAAAATACAAATGATGATTTTACTTGGGATGATTATATATCCAATAAAAATGAATCAAATACTCAGGAAAGTACTCAAGAAAGTAATGAAGAAACTTCAACAGAAACAAGTTCAACGAACAATGTTTCTGATGATAATAACGCTCAAACTGAAACAACGAGTTCCAATGAGGACTCTCAAGTTCAAACTGAGCAACAAAGTTCTTTGAATGATGCATACAAGAAAGTTGCTGATGAACTTGGCTTAGAAGCACAATCTCTTGATGATTTAAAAAAAACCTTAGAAGATATTCAAAAAGAAAATGAAGAACTTCGAGAGGCTAAATTAAGTGGAGTTACTAATGAAAGTGTACAGAAACTTGAATCTTATAAATCAAAATCAGATGAAGACCTTGTTAGACTTGAATTAAAGAAACAAGGATTTAATGATGAAGAGATTAATAGAGCTGTTGATAGATATATTGACAATGATGCTCTTTGGATTGAGGCTAAGAAAATTAGAAACACAATTGATAATGCTATCAAAAGAGAACAGGAAACTGTTTTAGATACACAGAAAAATGCTCAAGCAATGCAAGAGAAAGAACGTGTAGAAGCAGTTGAATCGCTTACTAAGTATATTAATGAGCAAGATACTATGTTTGGTCTTAAAATGGCTAAAGATGATGAAAGCTTAAAAAGTGTACGTAATGAGCACGTTAATTATATTACCAGCGGAGATTTTTGGGGTGATATAACTAAAAACAATGAGAATCTAAGTCAAGCTGCATGGCTATGGAAAAACAAAGATGTTATTCTAAAGGCTTTAGGTGGAAGAGAGTTTAATAAGGGTAGGCAGGAAATACTTAATGATATAGGTAATCCTGATATTCCCGGAACAACAAGACATAAAGACCCTGGTGGTTCCGATGAATTTAATCCTCAAAAATTTGTATACGGGGATTAGATAAAAGAATTAAAGGTGATATGTCTTAACGAATTAGAAAATAATTAATGTTTAATATTTAAAAAAATTACGTTATGAAATATCATAAAGGTACGTATGGAAAAGAGACTATCGAGTCTAATGCTTTAGTAACAAACTTGCTAAAGTACCCTGAAATCGCTAAAACGATTATCAGACAATATCCTCAATACTCATTAAACTTTTTTGTTGATGGGCTTGGGAGATATGCTAAAGAAGAAATGATTGGTGAAAACGCATTTAGATGGCCAATCTTAGGAAGATTAAATCGTCCTTCAACTTGTACTGGAACTAATACTGGAAACGGTCTTGGTTTAACTCAGTTCTCTGTTGAGTTTGAAGAAAACTACTTCAATCCTTACGATGTTGTAAGATTTGCTGGTGGTGTTCAAGCAATCGTTATGGGTGAGCCAACTGCTACTGTTGGTGGTTATACTTTCCAATTCAAATTACAATCTACTGATGTTAATGCTTCTGTTCCTGCATCTGCTTTGACTGCTGGTACTACTGCTAACACTGTAGGTTCTGCTTTCCCTGAAGGATCTGATAGAGGTTATGAAAACCACGTTTACCCAGATTGGTATATCAATTACATTGGTATTTCAAGAAAAGCTAAATCAATTACTGGTTCTGCTTTAACTGATATTACTTGGGTTGAAAACAATGGTCAGAGATTATGGTTCTTTACTGATGAAATGTTAATGAGAGAAGAGTTCTTATACCAAAAAGAACTTGACGATTGGTATTCTGTTTCTACAATGGATGCTAATGGTAACTCTACTGTATTAGATAATCAAGGTCGTCCTATTGTTAAAGGTGATGGTATTTTAAGACAAATTGATGCTGCTAATGTTGATACTTATAATGGTCAATTGACTGAAAAGAGATTAACTGATTTCTTAGCTCAATTAGCTCTTAATACAGGAAATAAAAATTCAAGATGGATGGTATTTACTGGTACTGCTGGTAAAGTTGCTTTCCACGAAGCAATGAAAGATTTAGTTTACCCAAGTGGAAACTTAATCTATGATGCTCAAACTGGTCAAGAAATGAACATTGGTGTGAACTTTACTTCATACAATGCTCTTGGACATACATTGACATTAGTTCATTGTCCATTGTTTGATGATCCAAACTTACATGGAAATAGCTTAGACCCTCAAACTGGTTATCCAGTAGAATCTTTCAGAATGGTATTCCTTGATATGGGAACTACTAATGGTGTTTCTAATATTGAAAGAAAAGTTAAGGGTGCTGGTGGAATTGATAGAGGAATGATTGTTAAGTATATTCCTGGTATGGTTGACCCATTTGACCAAAAATCAATGAAAGCTGCTAACTCAAGAGATGCGTTTACTTGTGAAATGCTTTGTGAATCAGGTATTATCGTAAGAAACCCACTATCTTGTGGACAATTAGTTTTCGCATAATTTAATAATTATTAGTTAATAGGTAAAAGTAAAAGATATGGAAAAGTTAACATCTACAGCTGTTAAAAAATTAGCAAAAAATGCTCCTGAAAACGGCTTAGCTGAAATAAGGTTAGTGAACCCTAAAAGAACTGGTACAATTACGGTTAGAGGTTATAACGATGAAACGGGTGAATTTAGACCTTACGTAGACCAACATGGTAATAAAAGGGTTATGAGAATTAACAAAAAAGTTCTACTCGATTTAAGTAAACTGAAAGACCAATTAACATATGAACAAGTGAGATTGCACCCTATTTATACGCAGGGTGCGACTCCTGTTCTTAAAGTTATTAATCACGAAGTTGAAGATGAAAACTTTGTTCTTACCAAAGATTTAGAAGCTAAAGCTAATGGTATTATACAAGGTTTAAAAGACAACGAATTAAAGGATTTTGCAAGAGTATTGTTAATCCCTATTAGAGAAGGAAGTTCTATAACAGCAATTAAACGTACATTGTACAATAAAGCTGAGGAAGATCCTACAGAAATTATTAATGAATTTAATAATCCTGATAGAGAATTAAAAACAATCTTGCAAAAAGGTTTAGAGAAAGACTTATTTACTAAATCCGGTGGAGTATTTAAATTCAAAGGTACAGTAATGGGAACTTCTTTTGAACTTGCTGTAGAGTGGTTAAGAGAAAATGAAGATATTCTTCCAAGTATTCGTAAAGAACTTAAATAATGACTATAGCTGAAATGCATACCGCTTGTGACATCGAATTAGATAAGGCTAATTCTCCTTGGTTTTCACCAAGTGAGAAAGACTATTTTCTAAATGAAGCTCAAATTGAGTATGTAAAAAAGCAATATGAAAAATTTGAGTTAGATGAAAGAGTACGTATGGCGCTAATACCTTTAGTTAGAAGTATTAGTGGTAGTAATGCTACTGAGATTGACCTTAGTGCTATTCCTAATTATCTTTTTACTCTTAATCTTAGAGCTGAATTTAATAAGCTTTGTGGTAGTGGTACAAGTTGGGAGAAAGTATCTCCTGTTCAATTAGATGATGAGGGTGAAAATCAGAATGATCCTTTTAATAAGAATGATGATAGTAATCCTGGTTATACAACTGAAAACGATGGTACCAATAATTTGATAAAAGTTATTTCAGATAACCCAATGTTGAATTATGTATTAAAGTATTTATTGTTTCCACCTAATGTTAGTTTGGATCCTAATAACCCAGCTAACAATGTAAATTCTATAATGCCTGAATTTACTCATCAAGAAATAGTAAATCTTGCTGTACGTTCAATGTTAGCTACAACTGAACAACAACTTAATTACCAGTTACATACTAATGAGATTAATAATCAAAACTAAAAGTCATGGCTAAAGTAAAAATTACATATAATAGAGATCAACTTAGAGGTTTTACTATTGCAGAATTAAAAAGTTTAGATTTATATAAAAGAGCTAAATTAGATAAGGATGTTAAGAAAAAAGCTGACATCATTAAAGGAATGTTAGCTCAACAAAAATCTGAAAAGCCTGTTAGTAAACCTAAAGCTAAATCTAAGCCAAAGGCTACAACAGCTCCTAAAGCTGTTAATAAACCAATACCGGTTAAGATTAAGCCAGAAGTTGAAAAAATTAAAAAAGTAAATGTTGTGTTTCATCGTTTTGTGCGTAAAACAAATAGACATTTACATTAATACGTATTAACCTTCAAATTTAAATAAAATGAAAATCGGAAGAAATTATTTCGCTTTAATCGCAGAAGCTCACGTTCCTGCGTTAACTGGAACTGAGGTAGATATTACCCCAAGTTTCATTGTTCAAGCTGACGAATTAGCTGGAGCTGTATTTATTGCTCCTGCTGTTGGTGCGCCAGGATTTATTAACTTTACAATCGGTGGTACTTATGCTGTTGGTGATGATGTAAGAATTACTATTACTTCAAATATTACTAACAGACAATTGTACAGAAAGTCTTATGTTCATACTGTAGAAGCTGGTGGTACTGCTACTACTGCTATTGCAACTGCTTTAGGTGCTAAGATTGCAGCTGATTTAAATCAGTCTAACACTCCTTATTCAAATGTTGTTGTTTTGGGTTCTGTTATTACAGTTACACAATTAGATGATGATAAGCAAGGATTAAAAAGTGTTGAGTATACTGATAGTGCTTTAGGTACTATTGTTGCTGTTGCTACTCCAACAGTTATTTCAGAAGGTCAACCATCTGACTTAATTGACAGAGGTATTGATGCTGCTAATATTAACTTAGCATCTTATGATACTGTAAGAATTGATTTACATGCTGATGCTGCTATTCCGTTTATTGATTCGGAGGGAGCAACTGCAAGAGAAATCTATTGGTATGGTACTCCGGGTAATGGAGCCGCATTTGCTTTGCTTATAAATAGCTTGTAATAATTGTTTTTTTACTATAAAGAAAGGTGGTGGACTAAAATCACCACCTTTTTTTTTTAACTTTACACTATGCCTACATTAGACCATTATGCTTATAATATCAGAAACATTGCTCGTGGTGGGCAAGGTAATTCTGATGATGAAAGATTAAATATCCGAATGATAAGATTTTGGATAAACGGTTATAGAGCTGCCGGTATGAAACAAGTAACTGAAAATGGTAATAATATCCATCCACAGTTTATTCAAGATTTAGGTGTAGTTCCATTACAAGAAGTTGATAAGGCTGATAGTCAATGTCCACCAGTAGAATGGGGATGTAGTATTAAAAAGGTTTCTATACCTAATTTAATTGATTTTCCTGATTTACGTGCATTAACTTATATTGGTAAAATAGATAAGTTATCTGGTTTTATTATTAATAATGCACACGAAGCTTCACAAAAAGTTCATACTAAGTTTGGTAAAATAATGTCAAGAGTTTATGTAATAGGCTCTAATATTTATTTTATGCTTAATGATAATGACAGAGATTTAGAGTATGTAAATATTCGTGGAGTATTTGAAATGCCAGAAGATGTTGTAACATATCCTACAGAGGGATGTGAACAAAAATGTTACGATCCATCTACTGACGAATATCCAATGCCACAAAGTTTGTATGAATATGTATTAAGAAGTATTCTGCAAAATGAATTAAATTGGTCTACACAAGCTGTTAATGATGAATTAAATAACGCAAGATTAGACAATGCTAAGATTGGATAATAAAAATAGATATACATTATTTGGTGTATATGAGATTTGTGAGGGAGATATAAATAGTGATTTAAAAGAATTAAAATATAAAAAAGGTGAAATACGTAAAATAAATTATAAGTTCTTTAGAAGAATTATAAGATTATATTTCACTATTTTGTTTAAAGAATTGATTAAAGGTAAATCAGTTCGTTTATATAATAGGTTTGGAATATTAAACATTGTTAAGACACAATGTACAAGATACAATCCTAAAAAATACATAATGAGGTTCAATGAAGAAACTGAAGAGTATGAAAGAAAGTTGGTCCAAATAAAACTTGATTTTGGATATTTTCATTTTGTATTTTGGGATAGTCCAAAAGTATTAAGACCTTATAAGTTTAATATTAATAATAAATGGAAAAGGTTGTTTATGGATAAGGTAAATGATGGTTTTGAATATTTGGATTTAAGTTTGTTTAAATATGGAAGAAATGCTTCTCCAGATTATATACATCATATAAAATAATTATGAGCGATACAGTAAATAAAGTTTCTTTACATAGGATTATCGGTAACGTAATGGGTAATCTTGGTCTAAAAGACGTAGATAATAATTATGATGATTTTGCTCGTTGGGCTTGTGAGGCTGAAAACAAAATAGGCTCTACTTCATCTTACAAAAGATTTGAATGTGAATTAACTATAAGAAATAGAAAAGCTACATTACCACCTAACTTTGTTTATTTAAATGCTTTGAAGTATGGTAATAAAATTGTTCCTGTTACTAAGCGTTCATTTAGAATGTTTAATAAAGGAGCTAAAAACAATGTTTTAGATAATAATGATAACAGAAATTTTATTACTGGAAATAAACAAACAAATATTCCGGGTGTTCCAATGGTAATTGGAATTAATTTTGGTGGAGCTTTTATTGCTGGTGATAGTATAACAATCACAATAGCTTCTAATAATTGTGGTAATTTAGCTACTAATCTATTTACTTATATTGTTCAACCAGGAGATTCAATTCAATCTATAGCACAAGAATTTGCCAATCAAATAAATGCTATTGTAAATATTGGCTATACTGCTACGTCAAACAATACTTCAACAATTATTACTGCTGACAGTCCTGATGTTATATTAACTATTTCATTAGTTACTGATAGCATTAATGGCACAATAAATCAAAATACTATTCAGCAAAGAGTTCCTACTAAGATTAAAACTGCTAAAACAAAATCATTAAAAAAAGATCCTATATTAACTTCTAAAAATTTAGCAAATTCTCATGTTGCTAAATTAAATACTGGAATTAATTCTCAAGGAGCTGGTGGTATTGTAAGAGGTTTTTCTTATAATTATGATATAAGTCCTACAGATGAAGTTTTTTCAATAGATAATGGATGTATTAACTTTAATGCTTATGATGATGAAAAGATTGGTATTTCTTATATGGGTATTGAATTAGATGAAAATGGATGGCCAATGGTTGCTGAAATACATGAAGATGCTGTTACTCATTATCTTATGTATATGTATAAAAGTATTGATTTTTGGAATGGTAAAATGAATGCTGGTGTTTATGATAGACTGGAAAGAAGATGGTTTGATTTATGTGGTCAAGCTCGTGGTGATGATGAATTGCCTAACAGTCAAGAAATGATTTATTTATCTAACCTTTGGATGCAACTTGTTCCGCTTCCAAGTAAAGAAAACTTCTAATGCAAGGTAAAACGGCTATAAATTCTTTTAATGATGGAATGATTCAAGATTATGATGTCTTGAATACTCCTGCTACTGCTTATCGTGATTCTTTAAATGGTAGGCTTATATTCAATAAGAATGGTACATATTCTTGGGAAACTGAAAATGGTAGTAAAGTAGCCATAGATATTCAGCCAAGAAATGGTAATGTATCGGAAGCTGGATTTAGATATTATATTATTGGTAATACTGGTAATGATAATATTGTTGTATTATTCCTTGTAAGAGAAGATGAGGGTGCTGGTGAAATAGGTTTGCTAAGTACTGATGAATATGGTAACGGTAATTATAAAACATTATTTAATGACCTTGATGATCCAAATGGTGATTCATTAAATTTCCTTGTTAAAAACCAAATAGAAGCTCGATTTGTTTATGAGAATGATAAATGTATTAGAGCTTATTGGGTAGATGGTGTTAATATAGATAGTAATAGACCAAGAACAATTACATTTGAGTATGATCCAAATATTGGAAATCCCTCTGATGTAAATGCTTATAGTGGAAGTAATTTATCAGTTTTTGCTTTTAGTAGTCAAGCTGATTTTAATATGGGTATGATTAAGTATGTTAAAAATGTTGGTGGTAATTTACTGTCTGGTGTTTACCAATATACTTATAGGCTTAAAACTAATGCCGGTTATCAAACCCCTTGGTATCCATTAAGTCGTAGAGTTCTTGTAATTGCAGACCAAATTAATAGTACTAATTGGAATGAGTATGAAATGGATGGTTCTAATCAGACTACAAGCAAGGGTAATAGAATTCAAATAAAAGGTATTGATTTAAGATATGATAAGATAGAAGTAGCTTATGCTTTTTCTATTACAAGTTCATCATTAATAGAAGCAAAAATATTTGCTAATACACCTATTGATAGTGATGTAATGGAATTTGATAATACTGGAAATGTTGGTGAGCCATTAATTGTTGAAGAAATACCAGCTTTATTTAGTGGTATTACGGGTGCTAAAACTTTAAATATTAAAGATAGTACATTGTACTATGGTAATATTAAAGAAAATGCTTTACCGGCTTTTGATATAGAGCCTATATTAGAGAACTTGACTATGGAGCCAATGTTCAAAGATATGCGTTCTGATGAATGGGCGTATGCTGGCACAAACACTCCTACACCATTACCATTAACTCATGGTTGGCCAAGAACAGGTATTACGCAATTAAGAAATCATAATAGTGCTGGTGGTACAGAAGATTATACTATTGATAATGATTATTTAAATTATAAAGGAACTCAAGTAGATCATTTATATCCAGGTTATTTTAGAGGTGAAACATATCGTTTTGCTATTGTTTTTTATGATAAGCTTGGTTTTGAATCATTTGCTTTTCACTTAGGAGATTTTACATTTCCTAATCAAACCGAAAGAAATTATAGTTGGACAAGAATTCAAGAAGATGGTAGTCTTGTAAATGGTAGTGGAAGCTTACCAGAAGATGCTTGGCCAACTAATAATTATAACCATGAAGACTTATCAAGTGAAAAAGTATTTGTTGGGGATGTAGGTCAAAACTTAGCTCCAATGGACACTGTTAATCCTTCTTATGCAAGTAGTCTTGGGGCAGCCTCAGGAGAAGAAAGAAAAGTATCTCATTTACGTATAATGGGATTAAAAGTAGGTGGTATTGATGTAAGCTCTATATCTAATTTAATTAGTGGATTTAAGATTGTAAGAGTAGAACGTGATGCTCAAATACTTGCGCAAGGTCTTATACTCTCTACGGTGTTTAGTTAAGATGATGATGATAGAGGAAATATAATATTACCATTACCAGGTTATCATCAAGACTTTTATAATTTTAATACTATTATTACAAATGGATTTCCTCTGCTTTCTGATTGGAAATATAATGGACAATTTCAAGAAAATAAAGATGGAAACAAATATAAATTAAATGCTTATGGTTCTGTATTATATTGTCCAGCTGTAGATTTTGGAAGTATTAATTGGCCTAATTATAATACACAAGATGAAATTAGATTAATTGGTGGTTGTTGGGATGAATCTCATAGTCAAAATAGTCCAACTATTGTAGGTAGGGGAGCTGGTGAACAAATGAAATATGTTAAACATTATTACTCTAAAAATAATTTTCATAAACTTGGTTTTTCAGATAATCCTTGGCCAGTATATAATGCCAAAATGGAAAGTGTTGTCAGAACTGATATACTTGGTACTGACGGTTTAGTAGAAGATTGGGATGGTAATAATGATTTGCGTACAGAGATAAGGACTATAGATATTGCTAATAATCAAAGAAGAGGTGCTGGTAAGCCTCGTAGTATTTATGTTCGACATGGAAACTTTATAGATCCTGTAAATACTAATACTCCAACTACTGGATTTTCTTTTGCTCCATTTTATCGTAGAGGACCTGATAATGGTTCTCTTGGTTCTGATAATACAAAAAGATCTACTAATGATGCTAATGTATTAAATAATACCTCAGCAATGCATGGTAGTTTTATATTTAATTATATAAGACCTAATCCAAATCCTTATGGTGGTTTAACTCCTACATCTTTAGAACAATCTATATTTTATGGTACTGGACATTTTCAGCCAATTAACAATCCTACATTTAATGCTCAAGGAATGCCTGTTGGTTTAAGTTTTGATGGTATAGAAGTTTATGGTGGAGATTGTTGGCTTGATTATTTTTCATTTATGAGAATATATCCATATAGCCAATGGAATAGTGGTTCTGATCAAGATGATGATATGTCTGATGGTCGTATTTTTCCTTATGAATATAATTTCAATCATTCATTACGTGAAGGTGGTGGAGAAGGTGGTAGTAACATATCTTTAATATGGGCTTCTGTTGGGGCAAGAACTTGGAGAGATATTAGAGGTATCTCACCACAAAATTATCCAAATGGTGTTTATTGGGGTGGATTTATAGATGATGAGCCTGTTGCTGTTTTTGAAGAGTTTAATTTAAATGATGTATTAAGCTTTCAAGAATTATTAATATTTTATTCTCCAAAACCAGTTGATTTTAAAGATAATGATAGATTTCCGGTACGTTGGAGATATACTCGTGAAAAAGTTTATGGAGATCCAGTAGATAATTGGAGATTATTTCAAGTAAATGATTTTAGAGATTTGAATGGTGAGCATGGAGAAATTACAAGTTCACTATATGTATTCAATCAAATATACTCTTGGCAAATATCAGCTTTTGGTAGATTAAGAGCTTCTGATAGAGCTTTAATTGAATCAGAACAAGGTGGCACATTAACTACTGGTATTAGTGACAAATTAGATGGTATTGATTATATTTCTACAGAATATGGGAATCAACATCAATGGAGTTTATTTAAATCTGACAGAGCTGCTTATTGGATAGATGTTAATAAACGAAAACTGATGAGGTTTGCTCAAGATGGTAAAAATCCATTAAGTGATTTAAAAGGTATGCATCAGTATTTGGAACAAGAACTTCCAAAGTTTGAAGATGTAGATAACCCTGTTGGTAATCAAGGTATTCATGGTGTATATGATTATGCTAACAATTCAGCTATTTTTACATTTAATAGAAATAGAAAAATAGATGTATTTGATGATGTGGTAATTTTATCAAGAAGTAATTTAGGTAAAACTTATTCAGAATATATAATTGAACAAAATCAAACTGCTGAATTAAATCCTCAAGGATGGAACTCACCAGTACGTTTACCTATTGGAAATGTAAATGCTGGTGTAAATGAAAATACTTTATTTTATTTGTTTATAACGCCAAACAATACATTTACTGCAGAAATATTTAATACAGATAATAGTGGTAATACATCATTGTTTATTGCTCAGCCTGGTGTTTATTATAGAGTATTTAGATTTAGTAAAAACGAGCCTTGGCAATTTGAAGTAGTAGAAGCTAATGATACTACTCCACATAAAGCTTCATTGTCTTTTAATGAAATAGGAAATTATTTTGATACGTTTCATTCGTTTTCTCCTAATCATTATATAGAGAATAAGTTTTTAGTTTTAAGTAACTATTCTATAAATGATTATGTAGGTGGTACAGAAGTGTATGCACATGATTTAGGATTAACTGGAGATTGGCCCTCGTTTAGTAGAAAGTCTTATATATCAATTTCTATGAATGAAGCTCCAATGGTTGCTAAGGCAATGGATTCATTAAGAGTAAATTGTAATGAAGATTTTAACAATTATTTAAAGACTTTCTTAATGGAAACTGAAAGTCAATTTAGATATATAGATATGTCTAACGATACAAGAAAAAAGTATTTAGAAGATATATTGCGTTTCCCTTTACGAACAAAACAACAACCTAATCGTATGAGAGGTAAACACATATTAATGACATTAGAGTTGAATAATAATTTTAATCACAAGGATAGATTGACTAATTTAGTAACTCATTATAGACCTTCAAATAGAATGTAATTATGGCAATATTTACTGATAAAAGAGAATTAGCTTTACAAGCAAGACGAAAAAAGTTTAAGGGTGAACGAAATTGGCTTTCTAAAGCTGCTACATCTGCTTTTAATCCAATTAATTATGTACCGGGTGGTAAAACTCGTATGAATTTAGTTGCCGAAGCTGGAGCTACTGGTGATGAAAAAGAATTTCTAAAAGATGTTGGTCGTAAAGAAGCTATTGCGGGTGATATTCAAACTGCTCAAGCTTATATGTCTGTTCTTGGTCCGGGTGGTATGGTAGCAGATTTGGCTACAGGTATGGCTGCCGATGCTGCTGCAGGAAAAATTAGAGAAGATGCTTATAAAGAAGAAAATACATCAGGTAAACTTGGTTCTGATGCTATGAGTGTTGCGGCAAAAGGTGCTAAACAAAATACTAAAGATGCTCTTGAAAAAACTGTTAATGGCATGGAGTTAATGGATGAAACTGATACATCTGCTTTATCAGATACATTAACCGAAGCTGACAAATTAATGTTAGATGAAATGGATGCTGAATATCTATCAAATCCAGATAATTTGTCTACTGCTTTTGACTCTGGTGCTACAGGTGGTGAAGCTGCCAGTGCTGTTGGTAAAGGAGCTAAAAAAGGATTTTTAGGTATTGGTAAAGGTGGTAAGTTGGGTGCTGGATTGAAAAAATTTCAAGAAGGTAAATTTATGAAAGGCATGGAAACTGCTGGTAAAGTTGCAGGTATAGCTACTTCTGCAGCTGGATTAGTTACAGGTCAAGTAGCAATGAATAAAAGAATGGATGAAGGGCGTAAAAGAAAACGTGCTGAAACATTAAGTAATGAATATTATAGTTTTGCATAATGGCTGATAGATACGACGTAAAAGAAGCTTATAAGCAATCACAAGCTAAACAATCTGTTGAAAGAGGAACTAAGATACAGATGGTTTATCGTAAGATGCAAGAGCTTGATACATTAAAATCAGAATTAGATTCTGCTTTTGTAAAAAAGAAAGTTGATGAAACTGATGCTCAATTTAATACAAGAGTATTAAAGCCTATTAAAGATAAAATTGCTAAAGCTAAAAAAGAATTAAATACCGAACATAGTAAGGTATTAAAAAGTAATGATAAACAATTAGTTCAAGAGTATAAAGAAACATTAGCTGATGATAATGAACTAAGTAGTGCTACTAATTATAAACCAAGTACGGTTAAAACTACTAAACCAATGGCTAAAGACAAAAAAGAACCTAAAGGTGTAGAACAAAGATTAAAATACATTAGGGAAAATTATCAAGATTTAGAAGCTGAATTAAATTTTTTAGAAGCAGAAGATCCAAATAGTAAAGAGTATAAAACTAAAAAGGCTGAATTTGATAATGCTTTAATGTATTATGTTTTTAATACTCAAAAGCAAAAAGAAGAAAAATTTGAAAAAGATTTAGCTGATGCTAAAGCAAAAAAAGATTGGGGTAATGCGAGCAAAATATTAGCTCAAAAGAAAGCTTTTGATAATAGTAAAATTGATTTTAGTAAAACACAAAAAAAATTAGAAGTTGACGAGGGTTTTAGATATTCTACTAAAGAATTTGATCAACCTTTTGAAAGAACAGGTGATACTGAATTTGATATAGATATGGAAGATTTGCGTGACCAGTTTGATTATGAAATGGAAACTGCTCAACAAGATCCATCTACTATTACATTGACAGATGAGGAAGTTCAAGCTGGACAAAATGCTACTGCGGGAACTACAAATACTCAAACAACTTCTAAAGAAGATGCTGCTAAAAGTCAAGCTCAAGAAACAACTTCTACTAATACTAATATAGATGATGCTGGTGTATTGGGTGATGAAGAAAAAGATTATAAGTTTGAATTAAATAAAGCTAAAAAAGAACTTGATGATTTTTATGCTTTTGAAAGAGAGCAAGATGAATTTGAGTTTGACTATGCTCCTGATTCACAATCTGATACTAATGTATTTGAAAATTTAATAGATGCTGGTAGAGGTGTTGTAGGTATGATTGGTGCTATGAAAGATGTGCCAGAATATCAAAGAGGTGAAATGTTCCAACAAGCTATGGATGAAGCTACTCGTATGAGAGATATGGGATTGTCTGCTGATGAGTTAGCTTATAGAGAAAGACAACAAGAAGAGGCTTATGGTTACGATATTAAAAATATTAGAAGATTAGCCGGTGGTAGTGCTGGTGTTGCTCTTGGAAATCTTGGTAGAGCACAACAACAATTATATGGTGCTAAATCACAGACTGCCGCAATAGATGAAGCTACACGTAGACAAAATAGAATGAACTTTCAACAAATGTCTTTACGTGATGAAGCTGTTAATAGACAAATATTCCAAGATAAATTACGTCAAGTTGAAATGGATAAACAAGCTGGTGCTGGATTAGTAGCGGATGCTTTAGCTAATATTAAAGAAAGAGCTGACTTTAATCGTCAATATGGTAAAGGAAGTATTTATTATCAATATGCTAAGGATCGTTCAAAAGATATTCAACAACAACAGTTTTATCGAGAACAAGGTCAAAAGAATAGAATGTTCCAAATGGAACAAGAACTTAAAGGTAATGTTGAAAAAGCTCAATCAGATTATGATAAGAAGTTTTCAATTACTGGTGATAATACTCAAGAAGTAATTAACAACACAAAACAACAAGAGGCGAAGAACAAAGCCACTACTACTGCTACTACTCCTACTCAAAAAAGAAGTATATTTAAATCTAATGTTAAAAAAGATGAAAAGGGTAATTTATATACAGAAATAACTGATAGAAAGGAAATACCTATAAAGCCTGCTACAAAAGAAAAACCAGATACAAGGTCTTTAACATCTAAAAATATTGATACTAAGCTTGATGAATTAACAAAACAAATGGATGAAACTGATGATATAGATTTAGCTATGGAGTTAGATTCTAAAATCAATCAGTTAAAGGAAATGAGAAGAAAGGGTAAAGGAATACCGCCAAATTTTTAAAAATTTAATATCTTTACAAAATGTCTTTAGATTGGGGTTTATATACTGCTATGCGTGGTCAAGATAATTGGCAACAACGTAGGGCTGATAAGGCAATGAACTTACAGCTACTTGAAAAGCAGACTCAAATAGAACAACAGAAAACTGCTGCCGAAGCTCAAGCCGAGCAAAGTCTTAATCAGTATTTCAACGAGCTACAAAACATGGAATTTCTTGCTGAGGACCAAGAGCGTGTAAACGCTATGGAGCGTAATGCAAGAAGAAATGTTATTAAAGGTATAGCTTCTGTTAATGGAGATTTAACTCGTTATATGACCTCTGGGGGTTTAACTGATTTAAATACTTATAGAAATAATGTATTACAATCAGAAGAAGTTAAAAAGGCTATTAAGAATAAAGGTAGTATGGCTGCTTTTTTAGAGGCTAAATCTAAAGGTATGTTTGTTCATAATGTTGTTGTACCAGTTCAAGAAAAAGATGAGAACGGTAAAATGGTTATGAAAATGAAGCCTATGACTTTTGAAGAAAATCTTAAAAGATTTAAGGCTGGACAAGTTGATTCATTAGGATGGCAAGGTGCTGAAAAGAAAATCGGATTAAATGCTTTTGACTTTTCTAAACAACCTAAAGACCCAAGAAATCCATTCTCTAAAGATAATTTAGTTAAGACTTCTGATATTATATTTGAAGCTATGCAAAGGGGAGCTTCAAGAGAATATGCTGAACATTTAGCAAAAGAATATGCTACAACTACTCAAGCAAGTGGAAGACCTTGGTATTGGGGTAATAAGTCAGAATACGAAAGACAATTATATTTAGCTAAGACAGGTAAATCTCAAGGTAGTGGTTCTGGTGGTGTTCAAACATTAAATCAGTTATATCCTAAATTAAGCGGCATGACTGAACCTAATCAATCACAACCTGTTACTAATGAGTTCAATGATTACTTATCAGACTATATGAAAATTGTCTATGATAATAAAACTAATTCAGCAAAAACTTTATTAAATAGACCAGTATATGATCCTCTTAATAAAGCATATTATGATTTAGGTCAAGCTATAAATGTTACTCTTGGGAATAATGTTCGTACTTATATTGACCCACAAAATAAAAAATTACGTCATGCTATTGAAGCAGATGTAATATATAATGCTGATAATACTGGAAGTAATTTACCAGCAAAAGAAGGAGCTTTCTATAAAAATCAATATCAACCTGGTTGGGAATATGAAAATGCAGAAGATTTTGGTTTAATGGGGGATGAGTATGAGGGTATGGATGTAATGAAAGGAACAATGCTTATTCCTATTGATGACATATTAGCTAATGAATATTCTCGTGATGAGTATAACAAACGAATAAATATTACTAATAAAGTTCATGGTGCTGCTCCAACAATGACTACCGAACAACAAGAAGCATATATGAATAATTTAGTTAATGATTATATTGCTTATCATGGTGGTAATATGACTTGGGATCAAGCATATCAAGCAATACTTGAGGAACAACAAAATAATTTACTTAACCGTTAATTATGGCAGAAGAAAAAAGTTTTGACAATTTTCTTAAAGAACGTGGATTAAACGACGAAATAGTTCGTTCTGAATTAGATGAATATGTTCGTAGGAGAAATCCTATGGCAAGTACTGGTTTAGATGAAAACTATTTTTTAGAAGCTAAAGAATTTGACCAAGGATTTTTAGCTGACGTTGGTACTGGTTTGTTCAATTCATTAGTAATGGACACAGGAGAGGGTATAGCTAATCTTTTGCCTACTATGTATTTTGCTCAACCGCAAACATATGTGGCTAATGAAATAGCAAAAAAAGCTGGAATAGAAAATCCAATTGGAGATTTTATGGGTGAGTGGCAAGATAATGTTTCTAATTGGTTTGAAAATCAAAGATGGAGATATTCAGATGCTTCTTATAAACCTATTGAAGAGTTTTCTGATATTAATGCTTCTCATGTAGCAAAAGGTATTGGAGAGGGTATAGGTTTCATTGCTGGTATTTTAGCTGGTGGTGCCGGTGCTGCAAAGATTGCTATGAAAGGTGCAAGTTATGCTTCAAAAGCTGCTCGATTAGATAAATTACAAAAAGCTATAAAAACCACTAAAGCCATAGATAAATTATCTGCTGGTAAAAAATTGGGAATGTTAAAAGAAGCTGCTCAAACTCAAGCGGCTATGCAAAAGATTAGTAGAAGATCTCAAAGGTTAGGTACATTTATGGTTGGTACAAATATGATGTACCCAAAAATATTAACTGAAGCTAAAGAGGCTGGTCTTAATGATTATGATGCCTCACAATTTGCTTTAGGTGTAGCCGGTATAGTTTCTTTAACAGAAGGTGCTGCTTTAGAGTGGATAGGTAATATAGCTACAAAACCAATTACAGGTACTTTAGCAAAAGGGGTAACAAAAAAAACTTTAAAAGAATTAAAAGATAATTCTGTTTTAGGTGCTCAAAAATTATTTACAAAGAATTACGCTAAGAAGTTTGTTCCAGCTTTAAACAAAGCTATTAAAGGTGGTGGTGTAGAATTTGGACAAGAATTTGTTCAAACATATATTGAGCAAGGTGCTAAAAATATTTGGGATGTAGCTACTAAAGGTCTTGATTTAAAAGATAAAGGACAATTTGGTGTTGATGCTACAGATTATAAAACATTTGTTGAAGCTACATTTGGTGGTATGATAGGTGCTTTATTAGGTAGTGGTATGGGTGTTGGTGGTCATTATCTTGGGCGTAAAGTTAAGGGTGAAAGTTTAGAAGAAGAAACTATGTTTGGATATATTAACCATTCTGTAAGAAATGGCAATATGTCTAATATAAGTGGTCTTAAAACTCAAGTATTTGAAATGCTTGATAAAGGAAAGATTACTCAAAAAGATGCTAATAATATTAATGATAGAATTGATTCATTAGTAGATTTTTCTCAGAAGTATAAATTATCTGATATTAAAAGTAGTACTGCTCAATATCAATTATATCAATTAGATAATATACAAAAAGATATTAATTCGGCTGATGCTGAAATACAGCCTACAGATGATGTAAATCAATCTATGGCTGCTAAATTGAAAAAGAAGTCTGGTCAATTACAAATGATTAAAGATAGAACTCAAGAGTTATTTGATAAGGTAATGAAAGATAAAAAGCCTTATACAGAAAATAAAACTGAGTTTGAAGATATATTACAAGGTTTTAGAACAATGCAAGAGGCTGTTCTAAATGAAGATATTGAGAATGATGAAGACCTTTCTAATGCTTTAGATGAATTATACAATCCTAAAGAAGAAGCTAAGAAAGAAGCTGAAAAACAAGCTAAGGAACAAGCTAAAGCAAAAACTAAAACAGA
>Ga0070754_10000651_pt1 | contig 31285 bp, 40 predicted proteins | sample VirMetDEL_Sep_01_FD_75181 | JGI IMG/M metagenome (GOLD analysis project Ga0070754, IMG submission 75181) | Aqueous microbial communities from the Delaware River and Bay under freshwater to marine salinity gradient to study organic matter... | ecosystem: Environmental > Aquatic > Marine >...
GATGCACCCGAAGCTGATGCACCCGAAGCTGATGCACCCGAAGCTGATGCACCCGAAGCTGATGCACCCGAAGCTGATGCACCCGAAGCTGATGCACCCGAGGAGGCTGCTGGGTCGGAAGATGAGATCAAGGATGCCGCACCTGTTCCGGCTGAGCCTTCCACCCCGTCCGCTGATCAGATCGACGCGACTGCGGAGAGTGTGTCTCTCCTGGTCGATGCTCTTCAGAGCAAGAACTGGGCTCTCGCCTTCGGAATCCTTTTGAGCATCTTGGTCGCGTTTGCGAACAAGTTCGGCCTCAAGGACAAGGTGGGTGGTCAGGCTGTTCCGTGGGTCACGGCTGGTGTAGCAGTCTTGGGTGCAGTTGGTGCTGCACTCGTGGCAGGCGTTTCGGTCGTTGAGGCTGTCTCGCAGGGTCTTGTTGCTGGGGTTGCGGCCATCGGCGGTTGGGAGATGCTTCTCAAGCATCTGCTCGCTGTTCCGAAGGGCGAAGCCGCATCCGAGTGATCGTGGAGAAATCATGAGCATCGTTCGAGATCAGTTCAAGCGCCCCGGCGAGTCCGCCTCTCTCGGGATGCACCTTCCCCACGCGGTTGCCATGCGGCCCGCCAAGGGGGAGGTGTTCATCGAGATGGTTGATGCCTCGACCGGAGAGGTGCTCCACAAGGACCATCGTCAGAACGTGATCACGCTCGATGCTGGCATTCTCGCCGCCATCCTGTTTCGTGATCCGTCTTCGCGGACCCACGGGTTCAACATGCTCTCGGTGGGTACCGGTGCGACGGGGGCTATCTTGTCTCCCGATGCTCCCGATGCTCGTCAGCGCAAGCTGAACGCCGAGATTGCACGCAAGCCCTGGTCGAGCACCACGTTCCGTGACGCCAGCGGTGCTGCGGTAGCTATCCCAACGAACGTGGTGGACTTCACCTGCACGTTCGATGAGTCGGAGGCGGTTGGTCCTCTCAATGAGATGGGGATTCAGAGCACCATCAGTGCGAATCCGGCTGTGACCAATCCGAATCCGGATGCCTTCCCGAACCGGGACCTGACTCGTGATCTCACGACGTTCGACATCCTTGGAAATTACCTCACGTTCGCGGTCATCTCTAAACCGAATACGGCTCGGCTGACCATCACGTGGCGGATCACGTTCTGATTAGGTTCTCTATCCATCATCCATGATGGATGAGGCGGGTATCATCACCGAAAGAGGTGATGCGTGCCAACATACTCCTATCGTTGCGATTCCTGTGGGTTTGAGTTCGACAAGATCCTACCGATCTCTCGGTACGACGACCCCCAGGACTGTCCCGAGTGCAGCGTAGGACCTGCACGCAAGATTCTGACGGCGACCAACTTCATCCTCAGGGGTGATGGATGGGCCGGGAAGAACAACAGGATCGCGGGACAGATGCGCAAGAAGAACCAGCGTCTCGACGCCAAGCAGGCGGAGCGCAAGCGCGACGGTTCCGGAGGCGTGCGCCTCGCTCCGAACGTAGAGGGCCAGAGAGTCGACTCCTGGTCGGAAGCGAGCAAGCTCGCGAAGTCGAAGGGGAAGGACACAAGCGGGTACGACCGTCTGGCGGCAACGGAGAAGAAGCAGTGATGTCCCCAGAAGACGATGGGGACATCATGGATCAGTGCGCGGAGACTTTCGATAGGTCTTTTGCGCAGTCTTTCGTGTTTTTCTTCTTGTTCTTCGTCGTCATCGGACGGTTGATCGTTGGGGTTCGGAGTCGTCTAGCACAACAACGGAACGTCATCGACGCGAAGCCTTGAGTTGGCGATAGCTCGTCTATACACCCGTCATGGGGTGTAGGGAGTAGATGATGGCGACACTTCACCTCGGCGAGCGATCCACGAATATCGCGCAGTTCATCCTCATGAACCGTCCAGCGGTCTCTCAGTACCGCTTTTCTGCGGCGAACACGGTGAACGGTGCCTTCACCGCGCCCACCGTCTTGTTCACGATTCCCCGTGGGGGGAGTTACCGGTCGCCGACTCTTCAGACGAACTCGATCGGTCGGGTTGAGGAGAACTACCGAGGCCGGACGGTCGCCCAGGTGGACTTCGATGATTACGCGTCCGCAACAGTCCATGGGGACTCTGGGATCAACTTCGTTGTGGTCAACGAGATCGACCATTCTGGAGCGGTCCTCCCCGCAGGTCCAATCGCGATCGTTCCCCCTCCCTACTTCTACTCGTCTCCTCACCGAAGCATCTCCCTGTCGGGAACCGCCCCTGATGTGGCTTCAGTTGCCTCGGGTCTCCCACCCATTGGTGCGATGATCTTGAGCTTCCCTCGGATGTGTGATGACCTCGCCATCACAAACACGGGTGCGGCTGGAGATCTCTATGTGTCTCTTGGGGCAGGGCTTCCTGAAACTGTGGTCGCTCCCGGTGGGTCGCTGAACTTCGCTTTCGGTGGAACCGCCGTCTACCTTCATGGGGATGGCGCTACTCCGGATTTCTCTTTGACTACGACCGTTGTGAGTGGTCTTCGATAGTCTTTCGATACCGCCCTCTATGTGTGAGGGTCCGACCTCTTCCACTTTTTGGAGACAACACCATGGCAAACGAAATCTACATCGTGCGGCGTGATTCCACGCTGGCAACCGGGGTCACCCAGATCACCGACCTCAAGCCGAACACTTCTCGCCGGTCTCTGACCTACGACAAGGTTCCGCAGAGCGGCTACGTCCCCGCCTACCCCACCAGCCAGGCTGTGACTGGTAACGTGGCGGCCAACGTGACGACCAAGGTCCTCGAAGGTCTGGCCATCTACTTCGCCGACGTCATTGACGAGGGTGCTGCTGCTGGTGGAAACGGCCTCGATGCTACCCAGTCGGATGCCATCGCCGCTGCGGTTCTGGCTATCTCCGACGCCGGAACGACGCTGGGTACCACGGAACTCAACGCTGCAATCATCGCTGGTGGTGCTGCTGCCGGAACCACGATCAGCGGCGGTGGGTCGCTCGGCTCGCTTACCGATGTTCTCAAGATTCTCAGCGGAGGCAAGTACAGCGTCCCCGCTGGAACTCAGGTCAATGGTGCGGCAGCCTTCAAGGCGTCGAAGGCTGGTTCCTTCGACGAAGGCGTCTACCGCCAGATCTACTCGACCGGTGCCCTCACCCTGAGCTTCAACGAGGGTGACCTGGCTACCCTCGTCTCTCAGAATAAGGTCGCTCTCTACGACCAGAACGGCACCGCCCTCTCCTAGTTCGGTTGTGGTGGGGGTTGGACCCTCCCTACTCCTTCCCTTATGCTCCGGGTACATTGTGCTCGGAGCATTTTGGGTTGGACACGTACCGAACATCAGATCTCTACTACGCGGCATACCTGAAGACAGCGGGTGTGCCGTTTGTCGGTGTTGACCACACCGATCACCGCGTGGTGTTTCTCTTCGGGCCGGAGAGTGGTATCTCGGATCTGAAGTCGGGGTACTTCACGGGATCCTCGCGGGTTTCCGCTCTTGCGTTTGTACAAGAGATCCGTCATCTGAAGTCCTTGGTGCATCGGGCTTTAGGGGGGAACTTTCCATCCCCTAACGGGTAAGAGGGCCTATGGATTCGCTGCTCTTGCTCGTCGGCATCTTTGATGCGGAATCAGTTCACACTGATTCCGGACAACAAGTCCTCCCCTCTGCACTCGCGTCATGGGTGCAGAGAGAGGTGACGGTGCATCTTCATCACTTCCCTCGGGGGGAAGTAGACCCGAACCTTCCCGGTGGTGGGTCCTGTATGTGGAACGGTCATTGTCCACATGGACATCAGGAGAAACCTGGCTGGCTGTTTCAGCAAACCCTAACAGGAGTGCTTTCCATTTCGGATGGGAAGGCTTTGGTAGGGGGCGCTCATATCCGGTTCGATCTGATGGAAGGCCATCATGGTCGGCTACTCCTCTGGGGCGAGGAAAAGCCAGATCGGCTTGAGGATGCGTCGTTTGACGACCTCTTGGCTGATGCGGCCCAGATGCAGAATCTCCTGGAAGCTCTCAAGAAGGTCCTATGAAGAAGGTACGCTCTTCACCCGAGAACTACACTGGTCGGATCGTTCGCATCACGTATCAGAGCGAGGACTTCAGGATCGCTCAGGTGCTCTTGGACGGGAAATCCAATCCGGTCACTGTCACCGGCAACTTCCCTGGTCAGAACGTAGCTGTGGGTAGCTGGGTCTCTTTCGAGGGGGTCTGGAATGTCCATCCCAAATACGGGAAGCAACTGAAGGTCACTCGCAGTCCGGTGTCTGTGGACACTTGGACGGACAAGAAGGTCATCAGCGCGCTTACCGGCAACGGTGTGGGTCCGAAGTTGCGGCAGGACCTCCAAGTACACTGCTTGAAGGGTGATCTTGATCTGGCAGACTTCCTCGACATGGATGACTTCAGTTCTCTGGGCTGGGATGAGATGACGACGCTCTTCGTCTCTACTCGGTGGAGGTCGTTGAGGACGCATCTGGACGCCACGCGGTTTCTGGCAGAGTCGGGCGTTCCCTCTCGTGTGGTCAACCGCGTCTGGTCCACGTTGGGTGAGGAGCTTGAGGAAAAGATTCTCCACGATCCTTGGGTTCTGGTTCGAGTGGCTGGGATCAAGTTTGAGGAGGCCGACAAGGTCGCCGAAAGGCTCGGCGTCTCGAAGTCAAACATAGGGCGTCTGAACGCAGCCGTACTCTCCGTCATTCAGCAAGTTGCTCGGGATGGGCACGTCTACGCGATGACGGGTCAGGTGATCTCGGCAGTTCCTTCGATGTTGAAGGAGGATGTGTCGCCGACTCGGGTGGCTGAGGCCATTCGCGATCTCCACCAACAGGGGAAGTTGGTGGTGGCTCGTCATCCGGAGACTCAAGAGGTCTTGCTCTATGAGCCTTGGGTGTGGGAGATGGAGACGTTCAGTGCAGCGAGTCTTACTGACCGTATGGTCAGGGCTCAATCCACCATCTCCCAGAAGTACGCTGAGGAGGAGTTGGGCAAGTGGTCCGAGGGGCGTCAGATCTCTCTGACCGAGACTCAACGTCTCGGCATCCTCCGCGCATTGACGGAGCCTGTGTCTGTCTTGACTGGGCTTCCTGGAACCGGCAAGACGACCGCTCTCCGTGCGGCGGTCAGCGTTTTCCAAGAGGCTCGGGTGCCGTTTCTTCTCGTGGCACCCACGGGAATCGCAGCGAAGCGACTCGCGTCGGTGACGGGTGCGGAAGCCTTCACGGTTCATCGTGCTTTCTCTGCGAAGGGGTGGAGCGATGATGATGAGAAGGATGCCAACTACATTGGCATCCTCAACACATCCGAGAAGACGGACTCAGACACGCGTTCCCAGGAGTGGGAGTACGGCCCACAGAATCCACATCCTGCGAAGGTGGTGGTTGTCGATGAGAGTTCGATGCTGGACCAGCACATGCTCTATCGGATTTTGTCGGCCACACTTCCTGAGTGTCGGTTGGTCTTCGTTGGTGATCCCTACCAACTACCGTCGGTCGGAGCGGGAGATGTTCTTCGTGATCTCTCCAACTCTGGATTCTTTCCTCACACCCACCTGCACGAGATCTTCCGCCAACAGGGGTGCTCTGGCATCGTTGTGGCGGCGCATGATGTCCATGCGGGCAGGATTCCAGACACCAAGCAGTCGGACTTCATGCTCCTCGATGCCCAGGAGGATTACGACGCTGCCGACATCATCGTTCACCTGGCGGAGCGTCTCTACGACAAGAGGATCAACTTCCAGGTCTTGAGTCCTCGTCATGGGGGGGATGCTGGGGTGACCGCTCTCAATGAGATGCTTCGCATGAAGCTCAACCCCCCTACTCCGGGAGTGGCCGAGCGGAGGGTGGGTGGCGTCATCGTTCGTGAAGGGGATCGGATCATGATCACCAAGAACGACTACCAGAACGGGGTCTTCAACGGAGACATCGGGAAGATTCATCGCATCGACTACAAGAGCAAGTCTCTCGCGGTTCACATCTTCGGCGCACCCGATGAGGCTCGCCTTGAGGTCACCTATGACCTCAAGAAGGGCACTCCTCCGATTCGGTTGGCGTATGCCCAGACCATCCACAAGTCGCAGGGTCAGGAGTACGATGTCATCGTCGTCCCACTTCTGAGGAGCTTCGGCAGACAGCTTCAGCGAAACTTGATCTACACCGCGATCACACGGGCGAAGAAACGTGTGTTCCTCATTGGGGAGCAGCAGGCGGTCATGAGAGCGGTGCTCAACAACCGATCCGAGCGTCGGAACACGCTTCTAGGTGTACGCCTGGGGGGTCTATCTGATGCGGATTCTGGTACTTCGGTTGAAGGAGGTAGGTGATGAGTCTTCCAAGCGTTTCCGAAGAGTTCGTTGATGGGGTGTTCACAGCACTCTCTCGGATGGAGGTTCATCTCGATTCCGATCCTCTACAGTTCGGGCCAAAGCGTCTGTCCGGTAAGGTCGCCGAGGCACGTGGGATGCTCACGGAGTGTGAGTCTCTTTTCCTGATGGTCAGCCAGGCTCTTCAGAAGTACCGGACTGCACATCGGACGATGGAGACCGAGATCACCATCGAGAAGAAGCATCTCTTCGCCAACGATCCCGAGGTTCGAGCGGGTCGCAACGTGGCGGATCGAGATGCGCTCGCGACGGTTCGTCTTCAAGACCGCGTGCGGGACTTGGCTCTGATTGCTCAGAGCCAAGCAGACCTCGAAGCCCTGATTACGGTTATCAAGGCGAAGCGCACCGACCTCAAGGATGTGCAGGGTCGGTTGAGAGATCAACTCAAGCTCTGTCAGGAGGAGATCGGCCTCGGAGGTCGGTGGGGGTCCAAGCCAGTTCCCGGAACCAGGGCTCCAGATCTGGAGGACTCTCCCAACGTCGACAAGCAGACCCTCAAGGATCTGCACGAGATGTTCTCCGGCACGGGCGTGAAGGAGCCTGATCTTGCGGCGGTCGTTGCAGAAGAGGACGTCGTGAAGCCAGATGTTCTTGAGCGGCCCGACTCCGAGACCGACGAGCCTGCTCTCATTGGTAGTGATGAGGCAGATCAAGACCTCGATGCGTTGCTGGGTCAGATCTCAGAGTCGGCATCGGATTCCCGACCAGCCCAGACCCTCGATGAGCTTTTGGGCGACCTTGACCTCTAGGGGGGGTCATTTTCTTTCGGGCCGGGTAATACGAACTCGGCGCACATCATCACAAGTACTTCGGATACATAAACTCGCGCCTTTGGAGAAATGAGATGGATGGATTTGAGACCTTTTCCTTCGGTTCCGGTGACACTTCTGTTGGTCAGCGGTCCAAGCGGTTCAAGGCTGAGACCGGTCGCAGCTACCGGGTTTCGTTCGTGTGGTTCAACAACTACACTGATGACGGTCTGATTGCTGACGGTGCGTCCATGGCCTTCGCCGGTTGTGAGCGCATCTACAAGCCTGGTTTGAGCTACGTCCTCATCGACAACAGCAACCGGGCAGCGATGATCGAACTGCTCGGTGAGCAGCCTCGTCAGGCCATCGCGTCGATCATCTGTGTCTGGCCGACCGACAAGGACGGTGAGATCGACGTCGCCTCCTTCAAGGCGGGCAAGGGGTACACGCTTCAGCCCTGGGTCTTCAGCCCGGACAAGTACCGGACGATCGGTCAGGTTCACAAGCGGTTCTCCCTCATGTCGCATGACGTCACCCTCTCCTGCTCGGATGGGCAGTACCAGAAGATGACGTTCACGCCGGAGTCCGAGAGCCTCCTCCACAAGTACCTCTCTGCCAAGAATGAGGACTTGCAGGCGGTGGGTCGCAAGATCATTTCGGACGCTCGCCTCATGGCGAACAACATCAACGGCGAGCTTGCCCGTTCCCTCACTGTCGATGAGGTCCGCGAGAAGCTCGGGGGATCTCCGACTTCTCCGACGGGGAACCACTCCTCGAAGAATGTCGATGATCTCCTCGACGGCATCGGCATCTGATGTTGCTGGTGAGCGGCCTCGTTGACATCGGCGGGGTCGTTCGCACTTCAAACCCTCGCGCGGTTCGCCGTGCGGGGGTTTTTCGGTAGGGGGGTGGATGAGAGTTCTCGGATTTGATCCCAGCCTCACCAACTACGGATGGGCCATTCATGATGACTCATATCCAGTGGGTGATTCCCGCCGTTGCGAGGCTAGTGGGAGGTTTCAGACCAAGTCCAAAATGGAGTTTGTTACCCGCTATATGTTCATGCGGGATTCCCTTCTTGCTCTGATACGAGAGCACAGACCCGACAGGGTGGGGGTCGAGTATCCGATCATGAACGCCCTCTACTCGGAAGGGATGTGGGGCCTGTTCTTGTACTCATGTGAAGCCCTCCGTGCCGAGTGTATGGATGTGGTCTTCTGGACTCCTCTCCAAGTCAAGGCACATGCACGCGACACCATCGACCGTCCCAAGGGGTGGAAGATGGACAAGACCGACATGTGTGAGGCAGCCAAGGCGGATGTGGGATCAGGTCGTTGGAATCACAACGAGGCTGATGCGTACCTTGTCGCTGTTCTCTCTGCGCGTTTCTGGCAGTTCTACGACGGAACCCTGAGCGAGGGGGGGCTAACTCCTACCGAGAACCGGTACTTCAATAAGGTTCACACCTTCGTCCGTGGGGCGAAGGAAGGCAAAACAATCAAGACCGGTATGATTCACCGTGAGTCTGACCGGTTCTTTCTGTGGTCTCGTCTGAGGGACGTTTCGGAGAAGTAATGGCGGCAAGGAAGAAGAACACCGGAGCGAGGTCAGTAGACTTGGCGGGGGCTTCAAGCCCTCTCGCGGCGGTTCGCGAGTTTCTGATCAAGAAGAAGGGCAAGGAGTTCACCGACTGTCGGGTGGTCCTCGATGAGGAGTCTCTGAAAGAGTCTCTGCCTCACATCTCGACGGGATCGGACGTGGTGAACTACCTGATCGGTGGTGAGCCGAACACCTTCGGGGTGGCACCGTGTCCTGGTTGGCCCCGAGGCCGCGTGGCGCAGGTCTGGGGTCATGAGTCGGCAGGCAAGACCACCCTCTGTCTGGAGACGGTCGCGGCGGTCTGTCAGGCTGGAGGCACGGCGGTCTACATCGACTGGGAGAACGACATCGTTCCCGATTACGCTGCGGCGCTGGGCATCCCGGTCACTGATCCCGACCGCTTTGAGCTTCTCCAGCCCGAGACGCTGGAGGACGGGATCAAGTACGCGATGGCTTACGCGACGGCAGGCGTGGACGTGATCATCTTTGACTCGGTGGGTGCCGCTGTTCCTCGTCGCATCGCCGAGCGTGACGCGCTCGACGTGGCTGAGCAGGCGAAGGTCGCAGAGCTTCAGTCTGTGTGGTCCCAGGAGCTTCCGAATCTCAAGAAGGTGATCGCCAAGAGTGGGACTGCGATTGTGGGAATCAGCCAGATCCGGTCGACCTTGGCGTCGATGCCGGGTGCCAAGACCACAAAGCCCCAGGGCGGCAACGCATGGAAGTTCTACGCCTCCGTCCGGCTGGAGTTGCGTAGGGTCAAGAATGAGAAGTCGCGGGAGCACAATGTGTTGACCCACAAGACCGATGAGCGTGTCGTCGGCGGGATCATCAAGGTCACTGCCATCAAGTGCAAGCTCTCTCGGGCTCAGGGTCGAGACGAGATCTTCTACATCCGGTGGGGTGAGGGGATCGACAACGTGCGGACGATGATGGAGATCGCCAGCAACCACGGGATCATCAAGAAGGGTGGTGCTTGGTTGTCCTGGAATGACTGCCCGAGCGGTCCGCTCAAGATTCAGGGCACGGAAAAGCTCCGCACCCATCTGATGGAGAACGAGGAAGACTACCTCGCCCTTCGGGATCGGGTGATGCCGCTTCTGGGTCACGATGCGGATGTCGTCTACGTTGATGAGGATGAAGACGGCGGCCCGACTTCAGATCTCGATGCCATCTTTGATGAGCCGAAGAAGTCGAATGTTCCCGATTTGGATGAGTAGGGGGGGTCTTTCCTCCTTGGTTTCCGGTATCACCAGACCAAGGAGGCTCAATGGCTGTTCGTGTTCGTGTTCAGAACTTCCAGAGCATCGAAGATGCGACTCTTGAGATCGACGGTCTCACTGCCATCACAGGAACGAACAACAGCGGCAAGACAGCCGTGATGCGGGCCATTCGGGGTGTTTTCACGAACGCTCCGGCTGGCCCGCTCGTTCGTCATGGGTGTGCTCACCTCACCGTGACGCTGACGTTCGATGATGGCACCACGATCGTCTGGGAGAAGGGCTGGGAGAAGCCAGGCCGGAAAGGTAGGACCGTCAACCAGTACACGATCAACGGGATGAAGATTGCTACCGTGGGTCGTGGGGTTCCCCCCGAGGTAGAGGCTCTGGGAGTCCGTGAGGTTCGAGCGGCATCGGATAGGATCTGGCCTCAGATCGCTAGTCAGCACACCGGGAATCTCTTCCTCGTAGATCGCCCCGGCTCCGCTGTGGCAGAGGCGCTTTCGGATGTGGAGCGTGTAGGCAAGCTGACCTCAGCACTCAAGGCGTCCGAGAAGGACCGTCGTGCGGTCAACTCCGAGTTGAAGGTCCGGCGTAAGGATGTCGAGGTCTACAAGACAGAGGTGTCCAAGTTCGATGGTCTGGATGCTGTCGGAGAGGAGATTCGTGATCTGGATGTCATCCAGAAGGACCTCTTCGGTCGACAGAAATCCGACCTCGATGAGGTCTCTGACCTCCTTGGTCGTCATCAGACGGCATCATCTGTGACCGAGGCTCTGGCTGGGTTCGACCCCGATGTCGTGCCGGATCAACAACACGCAGAGAAGCTGTCCGACTGGTCTCGGAAGATTGGTGTAGTGCAGGGCTACTCTGATCAGTACACAAGGGCACTCGCGAGCACGAAGGCTCTGGAGTCCTTTGACCCGACAGTGGTTCCTGACTCCCAGCGGGCGGAGAAACTTCAGAGGGCTGTGGAGACGGTCGGGGACTACCGCGACCAACACCGAAAGGCGCGGGGCGTGGTCGATGCGCTTGATGGGTTCTCCGGTGTGGTGATTCCTGACGCGGACGACCTCGTTTCGCGGGGTCAGCGTATCGAGACGGTGCGTACCTATGCAGTGCGGCACCAGGAGGCAGCGGACCTGGTTCAGAGCTTTGCTGACTTCGTGTCCCCCGATCTTCCGGGGTCAGATCTTTTCGATGACCTCCGCGAATCCATCGAGTCTGCGATCTCGCTTCGGGATCGTCTCAACGCGGCTCGGGAGAACCTTGAGGAGTTGAAGTCCAACATTCAACAGACGGCAGACGATCTGGCCGAAGCAGAGGCGGACGTGATCCGCCTTCTTGGAGACCGTGGCGTCTGCCCCACATGCAACACCGTACATGAGGGAGGTCACTCATGAGTGACAAAGAGAACAGCATCGCCGCTTATGAGAAGGCAAAGGAGTCCGAGTATACGGGCAGAGGTGAGGAGTGAGTGACGCATACCTCGTCCTCAACGGACCCCACCGAGGCAAGCGATACCCGGCCATCGCGGGACCTGTGTTGCGTCTGGAGGACTACGGGGTCCTGTGGGGGGAGGCCCGGATCATCACCTACACGCTCCAGACGCTCGCCGTTGCAGACGGGGACACCCGGAAGACCCACCGCTTCTGGATGACCGAGGGCACGAAAGGGGGTGCCGTCACGATGGTTGACCTGCTGATCGACCTCGTTGGAGGTGAGGGTGAGTGATCCAACTCCACCGAAGCGGAACGTGTGGGTCAGTCCTGCGTTGTTCTCGGAACTGAATCGTGCTTGCATGGAGGTGTCCCGTTGGCAGGGGTGGCCTCTTTCCGAGGAGGTCGCGGGTCGCCTTCGTCTGTGGCCGGATACCGGCTGGTCCTTGGCAGAGCGGATCATCCTCGCGGAGACGGTGTGGATGGACGACCCGATGCCAGATCACGGCGGCGGGAAAGGAAGCCTCCAATCCCGGCTGGATCACTGGCTCGCATTGGCCGACGAACGGTTCAGCTTGCACGAAGGGTTTGGGGCGGTCGAGGCGGTAAAGGCTCTCGGAACCATTGAGGTGCATGTGGACCGTGATGGTTCGTTTGAGCCATGGCACCCAGCCCCTAGTACAGCACGTGCTAGGGGCTTTTCTTTTTGGAGGACAGAATGAGTGAACTAGCAAAGAGAGCCGTCGCCTGCCGTCACTGGCGGTGGATGCCGGGGATGCTGGACGAGCACGGCAACCGCTATGTAGCGGAGGGTCGATACCCCCGCCGCTCCGTCTTGCCCGATCTTACCGACCCCGCCACGCTCGGCGCATTGCTCGCGCTGGTGCGGGAGGCGTGGGGCGATGATCGGGTGTCATCGGTCGCTAATACCGTCTATGGCACTCGAATGATCCTGATGCCGGATGACGCAGCACCAGAAGGTGAGCGTCTGATTGGATGCTCCACGACTGAAGCCGAAGCCCTTGTGATCGCGCTGGAGGCTGCGCCGTGACTGACCAACCAAGTTGCCCAAACTGTTCGATGTGTGCGCTCAAGTCCTACCACGACAAGCGGGACTCGTACTCCCCTGTCCCTCCCGAGATCAATGGGGATGGCCTGCCCCTCGTGGTGCTGCCGGCCCCCGAGGTGAGGGACAGTCAGGTGCAGGTCCCCCTCATGGGCCGGTACGCACCCGACGTGGTCGAGGTACTCGACGCCCAGTTCGGGCGTGACGACATCAACGTGGGCCACGCCGTGGCCTGTCCCTATCCGCAGGACGACCGAGGCCAGTTCCTGCGGGCCAACACGCTGCGGCTTCCTGACGAGAAACGAGTTCGGAATCCGTCTGTTCGGGTGTTGGGGGTCCAGAGATGAGCATCAAGAACCTGCTCCTTGAGGTCTACGATGCCGTCTGCCGTGCTCGTCGTCTGGGTCAGACTACGAATCTGGTTCGGGTCGCAACGGGCTACGGCGATCAGCGTTTCACGAGCGGCATCCTCGTAACGGCCAACAAGCAGCAAGCCGACCAAGTGGAGAGGGATGCTTGGACTTCGGGGTTGCCCAAGCCCAAGTGCGTCTCGGTCTACTCGCTTGCACGGCAGTCTCGTGGTCGTGATCCCGTCCCCCTCTACTTCGACAACCACACGGTCGGTGATCTGGCGGGGCGTGCTGCCGATGAGATCGGGAAGCTGGAGGCAGAAATCAAGAAGGTCAGCCGGGATCTCCAGAACATGACCCACAGAGCACAAGTCGCAGAGCGTCAGGTCGAAGTGCTGCGGGAACAACTCCGTCAGTATCAGGATGCCGTGATCCGGTTGTCCAATGCTATCGCTCCCTTCCGGTCGCCCTCAAACGGGGACACCTCTGTTGAGTCGGTGCGTCACCGACCTCTGGGACTCGCTGAACTCCTCCGCGAGTTGGAACAGGGGGGTCATCTTCCGCCCGTTCCCGGTAAAGAGGGGGAGGAGGCACCATGAACCAGCCCATCCGCGTCACTTGCATCAACCCCAACCTCTCCAGTTACGGCATGATCGGCACCCTTGTCGGCTCCGAGTTTGGCGAGGACAACCCCGTCCGCCCCGGCGTCCTGTGCGATGTCATCTGGCTCGACTACCTTGACGAAGGTGCAGACGAGATCGACGGTGGCAACCTCGGAAGGGTCACCGAGGCCACCTACCTTGCCGAGTGCGTGCGCTTCGACCGTGATGTTGACCTCAATGATGGTGTCTCGTGAGCATCAACCTCGTCTGGCGCACAGACGTTCACCTGTCCGACCGCGCACCGTCCAGCCGTACCGACGACTGGGCTGACGCCGTGTTCGACAAGTTGGGGCAGGTCCGTGATCTCGCCCGTGAGGTCAACGCCGCTGCGATCCTCGACGGCGGTGACTTCTTCCACATCAAGTCCCCGACCCGGAACAGCCACGCGCTCGTTCATCGGACGGCGGAACACCACAGCACCTACCCGTGCCCGGTCTACTGCACACCGGGGAACCACGACTCCGTGTACGGCGACTACACGTTCCTCCCGCAGCAGCCGTTGGGCGTCCTGTTCAGTACGGGTGTGTTCAAGCGGTTGTACGACGGGTACGAGGTCTTCTTCGCTGGTCGGGGGGATCAGATGTACGCGAAGGCGTACCCCTACACCAAGCCGAAGGGTGGTTGGGCAGACGCCAACCCCTTCGCCATCCCCATGAATCAGCGGAACGGTCCCATCGTCCGTGTGGTCGGCATTCCGTACCACGGCACGTCCTACGACATGGAGCGGTTCACCAGCATCGAGAAGGGCGATGAGGACATCCTGATCTGCGTGGCCCATGTGCTCGCCAGCAACAAGGGCGGCTCCATGTTCGAGGGTGAGGACATCATCAAGTACTCCGACCTCGTGGACACCGCGCCCGACGTGTACCTGTTCGGTCACTGGCACAAGAACCAAGGCGTCGAGGAGATCGGCGGCAAGCAGTTCGTGAACATCGGCAGCCTGACCCGTGGGTCACTTTCGCAGGACAACCTCGACCGGATTCCGTCGGCGGCTGTGCTCCGCTGCACCGAGAAGGGTGTCGAGATCGAGGTCAGGCCGCTCAACGTCCGTCCCGCCGAGGAGGTCTTTGACGTGGAAGGTCGGGAGCGTCAGGTCAAGCGGCAGGTGGAGATGGACTCGTTCGTCACCGCGATCCGTGATGCCCTCCAGCCCTCTGATGAGGGTGAGACGTTGGCAGACGCTGTGTCCGGTATGGACATGCCGAATGAAGTCCGAGAACGGGCGTTGGCCTACTTGGAGCGTGTGTGAGGGTCCGACTACTGCGCGGCGACCAACTATTCGACGTGGGTGCGTCGGGGGAACCGACGCCAGCGGGTACGGTGCTTCCTGCAAAGGAACGCCCGATGAACAAAGACTCGACTCTCTACTGGAGTCATCTGGCCGCTTTCGAGGCTTGTCCTCGAAAGTTTCTGTGGATGAAGGGATGGGATGGGATCGATCTGGGTCACGGTCCAGGTCACCCAATGCCGCGACCAGAACAGGACTCGAAGCATCATGCGGTGATGGGGATCGCGATTCAGTACGCCGTCGAGAAGATGTACAACGACGAACTGTACCGAGACCCTGCGAATCTGCTTCGTGTCATGTTGCAGATCGGTGAGAAGGAGTTCGCTCGCCAGGAAGCAAAGCCTTGGAACAAGATCGACTACGGCAAGGCTCAGATGTCTCGCGAGGACATGCTGGACATCGTTCGCGATGGGATCACGGGATACCTTTCCACGATGAAGGCCCATCGGTTCCTTGGTCCGTATGCGAAGGCCGAGGTCAACCTTCTAGGATGGATCGACAAGTGGAACCCCATCGGGGGTCGTGCTGACACCATCGTGCGTCGGGACGACACCGGGGTCACGATCATCGACGGAAAAAACACCAAGCACAAGATGAAGTACACCGACCCGGATCAACTTCGCTGGTATGCGTTGCTGTTCAAGTTGGCGTACCGTCAGATGCCAGATCGCCTTGCCTACGTCTGGTACAGATTCCCCCACGGGAAGAAGACCCTCGATGAAGAGGGGTCCGAGATCATCGAGACGGGTGTGGAGTGGGTCGACTTCGATGAGGACGACCTGAAGGGGCTGGCTCAGCGCGCCCTCGATGCCAAGAAGAAGATGATGCGGGGGAAGTTTGACCCCACGCCTACTCCCAAGACCTGTCGGTTCTGCGACTTCGAGTCCATCTGCGATGCGAGACAGGAACAGAGGGCAGCGAACTCCGCAAAGCGGCGGGCCAAGAGAGAGATCAAGGAGATCTCTGGGGCTGATGGGTTTGTGGAACTCAAGCTCTAGGGGGGTACTTTCGACTTCCCATCGGGTATCAGACAGTACTTTCCTCTGGAGGAACAATGAGCGACATGGATGATCGCCTCAACACGGCACTCGCCCTTCGCACCAAGCTCGCGGGCGAAGCCCAGCGCATCGCGGGTAAGAAGGAAGCGGCAGAGAAGGCGCTTTCGGATGTGGAGCAGGAGATTCGGTCCAAGAATCTCGACCCGAACACACTCGACCAAACCCTCACCACCCTTACGGTAGCCTACGAGCAAGCCGTCGAGAACTTTGAGAAAGATCTCGAAGCCGCCAAGCAGGCTCTCGCTCCGTACCTGGAGAGCAACGCATGAAGATCGAAATCGCAAAGTCTGACCTTGAGGCAGCCCTCAAGGTCGTCGGCATCACGGTGGGGTCTGGAAATGACCTTTCGTCTCACTACCTTTTCCGCTACCGCGATGGGGCGTGTGAGGTCATGTCGTATGACATGCGAGTCTTTTCCCGCGCTCCCCTCCTCGGCAGCCAGGTCGAGGCTTCAGAGGGAGAGGCGTTCACGGCTGAAGCGTGGCGGCTCGACAAGTGGATCTCTTCCGTGGGGTCGGGTGCCCTGACTCTTTCCTCGGGGGAGGGTGGAGAGGTCATCGCCAAGGGTCCGCGTAGCCGGATCAAGTTGAGGTCTCTCGATGCCAGTCGGTTCCCGTTCTGGGACGGACTGCTTTCCACTGCAAAGAGCCTGGGCAACGCGAACCCGAGCATCCTTCATCGGGCGATCAACCTGAGCAAGGTGTTCGTGTCTTCCGACGACACCAACCGCCCCGAGATCTGTCAGATTGAGGCTCGGGATGGGGTTATTCAAGCGACCAATCGGGGGGCGGTCTCGAACGTCACCGTGCAGTCGGTTCCCGATCTGGCTCTTCGCATCTCCGGAAAGGACCTCACGGTCGCCTTGAAGTTTCTGAACGACAAGGTCACCCAGGCAGGGGACATCGAGGTTCTGATTCCTTCGCGGGATGGGGAGAAGCCCTCCGGTACGGTGTTCTCCCGACCCGATGGCTCTTACGTCGGGATCACGATGCCCACCCTCGCGCTGCCCTCTATCTCTGTGGATGAGGGTGATCGAGAAATGTCGATCACCCTCGATGTGAAGGAGTTCATGGGGGCGGTGGACGTTCTTCTCGCATCGGCTCCGAAAGGTCATGGGGACGTGACCTTCTTCGCGAAGGACTCGGCTCTCGTGGTGCAGATGCCCTCGGCAGCGGGTGGTGAGGATGAGTATCCGCTGGAGGTCTCTTCGGAGAGTGGTCTGGGAGACACCTCTTTCTCCATCGACTACGCCTACATCAAGTCCCTCTCGGACCTCTTCGATCTGGATACGATCGAGTTGGGCGTCCACAAGAAGGGACGTGGTGGGTATGTTTCCTTCCTTCACGAGGATGGTGGGGAGAAGGGCAACCGCTACTTTACGGTGATCGTATGGAGAAGATGACCAACTTGCTCCAAGACCTGGTTCGAGTCGAGTCCCGTCGGGACTCGGCACTCGCATCTCTGCGTGAGACCCAGGCGAAGGTTCTTACCTTGGAGTCCGAGGGTGAGATTCTCGATCGGGTCGCAGACCTATTCCGAGCGTTGATCGACCGTGAGGTGGTGGACAACGCCAAGACGGTTGAGAACCTCCTGACGGAAGGTCTTCAGGCCATCTTTGATGACCTGGACCTCTCCGTCAAATCGGAGATCGACATCCAGCGCGGCAAGGTCGCGGTGGACTTGATCACCGTGCAGAAGCAAGCGGATGGGACGGTTACCGAGGGACCCTGCACGGATGCCTACGGTGGCTCTGTCGCCACGGTTGAGTCGGTTCTGCTTCGTATCGTCGTGCTCAACCGTCGAGGGCTTCGACCTCTCCTGTTGCTGGATGAGTCTCTGGCGGCTGTTGCGGAGCACTACGTGCCTCGGGTGGGGAGATTCCTCGCTACGCTCTCGGAGCGCATGGGCCTCGATGTTCTCGCCGTCTCCCACAATCCGTCTCTTGTCGAGTCTGCCACAAACGCCTATCGAATCAGTAAGAAGGACGGAAAGGCGACTTTCCGCAAGATCGGAAGGCCATGATGCGTGGGGTGGGCGAGGTCCGTCAGAAGCTCAAGCAAGCGCAGTACCGCCATGTGAAGCGGATACTGCGTGATCGCTTTCCGGCTGGTGAGGACTGGCCGAAAGAGGAAGTCGAGCAAATCAAGGACGAGTACCGAGAGTTCTTCGCGGCCTCTCCCATCCACATCATCGCCAAAGACTTCCCGGACGTGGCTGCCCTCATGTGGGTGCTTGAGGAGCAGCCGGATCAACCACTCGCGGTCAACGGTACGCTCGTGGGTCGGATGGATGGGGTCATGTTGTGGGCCGATTCGGACATGGAAGCCGACCGTGCTCGCGTGATCATCGACCGCATTGTCGAAGCGGCTACCGAGAGTGATTCGGAGCCTGAAATCACCCTCCCGGTTCCTGTGCCCGTGCGGAAGTCGTGGTGGCAGAGGTTGTTCGGATGAACCCGAATCTGTTGGTCTTGGTGGACTGTAAGACGAAGCATCTGCCTGTGATGTTGGACCGTGTTCCGGCACCGGAGGGTCCGGATGCCGGTCCGTTCCTGATCACATCCAGCACATCCTTGCTTTGGGTCGAACGTGCTTTTCATGGGGGGTTTCTCCGCGTTGCCGTCCGTGAGTCGGTTCGCGATTCGCTTTTTCGGGACATCATCGAGGAGATCTCTGGGAGGGGGGTCGAACGTGAGTGGGGGAATGTTCTTCCTGCCACCGAGGAGGGGCTGCTAGAAGGTCTCGCGCACCTCTCGTACTACGATCTCTCTGATCCCGTTCTGCTCTACGGGGCCGACTTTGACATCGGCGTGGCGGAGCACGTTGCTCGGGTACCCGCCGACTGGCTCCCCGCGACATGGGCTGTTTTGATCCCCAACGATCGTGGCTTCGTGGGCACGGCGTTCACGTTTCCTGGGGGTCATGTCGGAGCGATTGTCCACAACCCCTCACGCGGGGTCGTAGTACTTCGGTAGGGGGGTTCTCTCGACTTCGGTTCGGGTAGTAGACCCCTATGAAGCAGTGGCTCACCAAAGGTCTGTTGGACTCCTCGGAGTACACGCCCGAGTATGCAGAGGGTTTCATTCTCGGGCGGGGTCTTCCTTACCGGATGATGAGAGAGATGCATGTGGGTGTCTGGACACTTCCGGACTCCCCTTGTCCCGATCCGCTCTTTGCGAGGCGCTACGGTCCTCTGGGCCAGTCCGTCGAGGACTGGGTTTCGGTTCCGATCTACTCTCCTCGCGGGGAGATCATCGGGGTTGAGTTTCGTCGGTGGGATGGTGAGTACGGAAGCCAGAAGTTCTATCTTCCGGATTCATCATGGCTTCCCGTCTTCACGGGGTTGGTGCCGTCGGCGCTCCACCGCATCTGGAGCGGTGGGGACGTGTGGCTTGTGGAGGGTCTGTTTGATCTCTCTCTGGCTCATGCTGTCCCGGCGAAGGATGTCGTGCTGGCGTGCGGTGGAGCCAAGATCACGCCCAACCAGGTGGCGTTTCTTCAGCGGTTCATGTCTGACAAGGCTCAGGTCCACATCGCGTTCGACATGGACGATACTGGTCGAAAGATGGCTTACGGGTATGTCCATCCAGACACGGGCAAGAAGGTCTGGGGTGTGTCCGAGCGTCTTTCGAGGGCTGGAGTGAGATCACGAGTCGTGGAGTATCGCGGCGGTAAGGATCCCGGTGAGATCTGGGAGAAGTTTGGTACTTCCTCTCTAAAGAGCGCCTTCTACTTGTAGGGGGGTTCGTGGGAGGGGTGCGCGGGTAGAACGTACAACACAAGGATGGAACCCATGAACATTTGGCAGGCACCGACCGACGTTCACGACAAGGTTCGTGAACTCGTTGGTCAGAACCACCCCGATCTCGCCCTCGTTGTGGATGAGATCATCGTCGTCTTTCGCGAGAAGGCGGGCAAGCGTGGCGGGCAGGTGGTCCTCGGCAATAGCCGCAAGGTGGCCGCTCTGGCAAACGCCATCGGAAACACCGACTACAAGTTCGTCTTGGAAGTCGCCGCTGATCAGTGGGACCAGGAGTTGACCTCTCGTCAGCGAGAGGCTCTGCTCGATCACCTCCTCACTGCCTGTCGGTGCGAGGAAGACCCGAAGACCGGAGACCTCAAGTGCAGTGTGGCGAAGCCGGACATCTCCGCATTCCGTGAGAACGTCGAGCGATACGGGATGTGGTTCCCGAAGGATGATCCCGACGACGAGGATACGTCCCCCGTCGAGGAGATGTTCGGCTCGGATCAGTAGGAGGCTCGATGGCCCTCGACACGAGGTACCGTCCACAGACCTACGACGATGTCTTGGGGCAGGAGGCTACGGTCTCCGTCCTCAAGCAGTTCGTGGTAGAGGGGCGGGGATATCACCAGTCATATGTCTTCTGCGGACAGCATGGCTCGGGCAAGACGACCACGGGTCGGATCTTGGCGCGAGCCCTGTTGTGCGAGGCTCCTGTTGACGGGGCTCCGTGTGACGAGTGTCCCTCGTGTCTCACGCTTCTGAGGGGTGAGGTCCACGAGTGCTTCGTGGAACTGGATGCCGCCACCAAGAGCGGCAAGGCAGACCTCGCTCAGATCATCGAGGACGTGTCCTACTCCACGGTGAGCGGAAAGCGGCGCATCTACCTGTTCGATGAGTCTCACCGCATGTCGAAGCAGGCTCTCGATGTTCTCCTCAAGCCGATGGAGGACAACATCCTCGGCAGCGAGGACAAGAAGCTCGTCTGTATCTTCTGTACGACGGAGCCAGAGAAGATGGTGTCGACCATCTTCTCTCGGTGTGCTCCGGCGTTTCGGATCCGCCCCGCTCCTACGGAGGCCATCGCAGACAGGCTCGCTCACATCTGTGACCAGGAGTCGATCACGTATGAGTCTGACGCTTTGGTGCTGATTGCGGAGCAGTCGGGGTCTCACATTCGTGATGCCATCAAGATGGTCGAGGGGATCTCCATGCTCGGAGGTGTCTCAAAAGAGACCGTCTCCACCTACTTCCACCTCGACTCACACAAGACGGTTCTGGACGTTCTTGAGCGTCTTCAGTCGGACCTCCCTGGGGCTATCCAAGCAGCGGAGTCCCTGACCAAGATCATGTCACCGTCTTCCGTCTACGAGAAGATCTCCGAGGCGGCCATGGTCACGTACAAGGCATCTTTGGGGGTGGGGGCTATTCCGTTTCGGTGGGATTCTGACCAGGTTCAACGTCTCTCGGAACAGGGTTCTGTGTGGCTTTCGGTTGCCCAGCGTTTCTCAACGCCCCCACACAGACCCACATCTCAGACATTGATCCTTGATGTTGCTTCGGCTCACCATCTCTACGGGTCGGATTACGATGTCGGTAAGACCGTTCATTTGAGCGTTCAAACTCCCTCGGTTCCTGCAACTTCACATTTGTCGGAACCGTCTTCATCGGAGGTGGGTACAATCCCGCATGATCCCACTCCGAAACAACCTCCGGTTCCGGAGATCACGGTTTCTCCGAGAAACCAGGTCCCCGCACCCCGCCTCGAAGGCGGGGTCTACGTCGATCCTCGTGCGATCGGCCAGGGTCCTCCGGATCGGATCCCTCTGGAAGAGGGTGGATCAAAGCCTCTGGACGTTGATGATTCACGTCTCTCGGCTTCAGCCTTCCGCGAACTTTTCAGGCATCATCTGAGGTTGGTTCGTGGACGCTCGGGACGAAATCACATGGGTGGTTCTTGAACTGACTCCTCAAGGGGAGTCAGCCGCCGAGGATGGTTCTCTGGAATCTCTTCTGCGAGAGCAGCTTACCCTCTCGCCTGACCATCCGGTCTTCATCCCCTGCATCGCCTACACCCACCGGGGCAACCGATCTGTCCTCTCCGTGATGGAGGGCTATGCCTTCCTGGGCTCAACGATAGAGCAAGGCTCGCACCGAAGGTTGAACAACAGTCCATATATCCGTCGGGTTCTTTCGCGTGGGAAAGGTATCAGGAGGGTGTGGGAGACACTTCCTGATGCCAAAGTACAAGAGCTTCGACATCGTTTGAGTGAAATGGTCGGTGCAGAAATAGAAGAGGGTATGAAGGTTCAGGTTGTGGGAGGACCCCTACTCGGTATAGTGGGTAAGGTAGTAGAGATCGATGGCGATCAGGCATCTGTTCTAGTCGAGATGCGATCTCTCCGGGCCGTTAAGGATTTCCCGCGATTCTTCCTCCATCCACTAGAGGACGACGAACCATGACCAGCTATTGGTGCAGCCACATCGTTTTGGACCCGTCTGACCTAGAGCGGATGTTCTCCACCGAGGACAGCATCTCTTCGTACCCGTCGTACCACGAAGAGCTATCGGAAGAATCCAAGGTGGAGATGGAGAAGGTCAAGGGAGTCCTCGACAAGATCCCTGCGCGCGAGGCGGACTTCGTTGAGCTTTACTTCTTCAACCGAGTTCGTCAGACCACGATCGCTCAACTCTTCAATATCAGCCAGCCTACGGTTTGCTATCGACTACAACGCGCCGCCGAGCGTCTTCGGTATCTGATTGACATGCCGTCGTTCGACCCGTGGTTGATGGAGCAAGATCTTCGGGGTGTCCTCACCGATGAGCGGGACATTCAGATCATGTTGGGCATGGTCCGCACCACCTGTCAGTCTGAAGTCGCCCAAGAGCTTGGGGTCACACAGGGCTTCGTTCGACACCGGTACTTCCGCACCATCTCTCGGCTGAAACCCATGAGGGGCATGGAGCGGTACGTCGAGGTCTTCGAGCATGTCGCGGCGAATCTCAACATCCTCAAGGAGACCCACCGCAGCAAGTGGTCCGATCCGGTGGTCTTCGTCGTAGCGTGACTCGGTAGACTGTTTATCTGTCTCCAGGAAATGATCCTGGAGCTTTCGATGAGCCAAGAACCGTCAACACGTCGAGTGGCGATGGCCAAGCGCCTAGCGCGCAAGTGGCTGTCAGATAACTCCTCTCCGGAGTACCGGTTGACGATCTACCGAGGCGCGTCAAAGTCTTCCGTCAACCTTCCTTCTCTGCTGCGGTCTTTCCGAGAGGGTCGGATTCGGATCGGGTCGGCACAGCCGATTCCTGATCTCGGAGTCAAGCCCGGATTTGACTACGTGACGGTTCGATCGAGCAACTACGACGCACTCCTCGAACTGGACTCCGCAGTCCAGAGCCTGGGTTGCGATACGAGTGGGGTTTTCTGATGGCCGCTTCTCTTGCTCAGTCGGAGTTCGTTTACAGGTCTGGGGTGACTCCGAACATCTACACGTTCACCATCGTGTCGAACTCGCAGGGGGTCATCTCGGTGCGAGACATCCAGGACCCCTATGGGTTCGTGATCTCGCCCTACACTCAGATCCCGAAGAGCGTGACAACGGACATCAACACTGCGATGGCGCAGGTGGAGACGATCTTGGCACTCACAAGCGCCGTCAACGGCACCCTCACCTTCGCTGCCGAAACCGAGAAGAGCGTCACGTTTGCGGAGGCGTTCTCGGACACCTCCTATCGTGTACAGGTCACCTCGGACGTTTTTGCTCCGTTCCGGATCACCAACAAGACCACCCTGGGGTTCACGGTTCAGGCTGGTTCCACCATCACAGGTACGGTCGGCTACGACGTTTTCGCCTAATCCGGTATTCAGCTTATGCCCCAGATTGGGCAACAGGAGATCACCGCCATGCGCCTTCCCATCGAATCTGCTCGCAAGACTGCCTTTGGAGAGAAGATGCAGTCTGCCACGGAGAAGGAGTTTCTCCAGGCCCTCCGTTCTGTCCCGTGGCACCGGAAGGAGCACATTGACGGCGGTAAGCGGTCGATGGACGTGGAGTACAAGGACCGGGGCACGCTCATCGCCAAGAAGACCCTGATCTACTCTCGCGGCAAGGTCAGCCAGGTCTACTACATGGTGAATCCCGACTACCTCCCCGGTGGAAGCATGGCTCGTCAGGCCAAGAAGAATCTCCCCGAAGAACTCAAGAAGCACCAGTTCACCTCGGATGACAACCCGAACCCGAAGGGGAACGACAAGGACGGTGACGGCGAGACAGGTGAGAAGAAGCCCTTCGAGACCAAGGGCAAGGGCAAGAAGGCTCTCCTTCCCATCGAGCGTGCCATGCTCGCATCTTCCGAGAAGGTTGCCGAGGTTCGTCCCGGTCAGAAGTTCGTCATCGTGGACGTTTCGGTTCCCGGTGGGAAATGGGTCGATGGGATCATCTATGATGGGACTCGCAAGGCCGACCGAGAAGCCGAAAAGATGATGCGTCAAGGCAAGAGAGTTCAGGTGATCGATGCGGTATGGTTTGCCCCCGCTGAAGCCAAGCTCCGGGCACTAGGGATGCGGGCCGCTTCCGAGCAGCAGGCCGAGAAGTTGGAGGCCGAAGCCGAAGCCAACGAGGCACAGGCCGATGCTGACCGCCAGAAGGCCGACGCCGCTCGCATGAAGGAGAGTGCTGATCTCCTTCCCATCGAGCGAGCCGCCAAGAAGAAGCTCCCCGACGAGTTGAAGAAGCACCAGTTCACCTCCGACGACAACCCCAATCCGAAGGGTTCGGACAAGGACGGCGACGGCGAGTCGGGAGAGAAGCCCGACTTCCTCAAGGAGATCGAGGGCAAGAAGGGCAAGAAGTCCGCTGGGCGAAACCCCTTCCCAGAACTGGGTAGAAGCGTCTTCCCCGGTCAGGCAGTTCAAGCCGTATTCCCCGGCCCCTACGACCGACGAACCAAGGATGTGATGGGAGACACCTCCCCTCTTGGGTACTGGGCCATCATGTTTGGGGATGAAAACGGATGGTTTCGGTATTCGGATATCGCCATCCTCGCGGGTGAGGACGGCGAGTCCATTGATATGGTTCACCGCAAAGACGGCAAGTGGTACTGGGGTGCCAGCGTCGATCTTGAGCCGTGGCGGACTGCTTCTTTGTCCAAGATGCGCGGCAAGAAGGCCAGCCTCCGCATGGCTGCTCGTCTTCACTTCGCAGGTCGCCGCTACGACTACGATGAGGTCATTGACTTCTTGACCGATGACAAGTCCACGCCTGATCTGGAGCGCAAGTGGAAGAAGTGGTCGGAGATGGTCGAAGACCTCCACGACCGCTGGTTTGAGGGCTGGGCTGAGGCCAACGCTCCCGAACTCCTCGATGAGTCCATCGACTACAAGGAGTTGGCATGGAAGGCGTTTGGATCCGTCACGGGTATGGGCATCGGGCTGTGGGAAGGTGACTTCCTCGGTGATGAGCACGACGAGGCGTTTGAGAAGGTGGTCGAGCGTGACTCCAAGGTCAGTCGCTTTGGTCAGGATCTCGATGACGAGATCTCGATGGCGCGTGAAGGCGACGACGAGGAGTCCATGCGGATGGCTTCCGAGCAGATGATCCGCAAGGCGTTCGTCCCCGACTCGGTGAACGGCTGGCTGGAGTGGGAGGACGGCTCTCGCACGGCTGCTGCCCCCATTGACGACTTGTTTGAGATGCGTGATGTCCGGTATCCACCAGAGGTGGGTTTCATCGTTGACCTGTTGGTCAATCTGGGATTCGGGGAGGGTTACGGCTCTCCTGATGCAGTCCTTCGGTGGGTGGAGGCTGGCAAGTCTGTCCCCGAAACCATCGCAGACATCACGAAGCACTGGCGTAAGCAGTTCAAGAGCACCAACCCGAAGGTGCAGGCTGCGTTTCTGAAAGCGATGGCGTCTATCGAGGACAACGCGGCTCCCGCGAAGGAGTACCCGCCGCCTCGGCGACGCCGTGCTTGACAGGAGGGTGAGAAGCGGTCGCTTCCCCATCCCCATCCTCACCCTCCTGACATTGATGAGTGGAACCCCGCTCTTGAGGACGACGAGACATGAGCCAGCACCAGCGCGATAAGCAGGCATATCTGAACGCCACCCCCATGCAGCGGGAGGTGGTGCGTCGTCACCTGTGCGACGTTCTGGCGTGTCTTCGTGCTCAGTATCTTTCGTACCAGACCTCGCACTGGCAGGTCGTGGGGCAGTCCTTCTACGGCAACCATCTTCTCTTCCAACGGCTTTACGAGTCGGTGCAGGAGCAAGTTGACCAGTTGGCCGAGAAGCTGGTCGGCTACCTCGGTCGTGAGGTGGTTGGGCTCGACTCTCAGATCAAGCATATCGCCGGGTACACGATGCGGTGGTCTCAGATCGACTGCCACCACAAGCGGGGCTTGCGGTCGGAGGCAGATCTCCAGGCGGCACTCAAGCGGTCCTACGACGGGATCAAGCAGGTCAACGCGATGACCCTCGGTCTGGACGACTGGATCATGGCAACCGCCAACGCCCATGAGGAGAACGAGTACCTGCTCCAGCAGGCTCTGACTCCGGTGCCGGGGCAGAAGCAGGCGGGGAACACCGCCGAGGACATGTTTCAGTTCAACCCCGAGCGCCGGGAAGTCCTGGAGTTCTCGGAGACCGGTGCGATCAGCAATAGCCCAGAAGTTGCCGCAGCCGCTTCGGAAGAAGACCAACTCGACATGTCCAAGCAAGAGGCTGTTGAACTGGCCGACGAGGCACCCCCGACCCCTACCGAGATCAAGGAACAGCCTGGAGGGGCTGGTGCGAGCACCTTGAATCGTCTCGTGGTCGACACAGAAGATCCTGCCATCGCCCCGGCTGTGAAGATGAATCAGAGTCGTATGGCCGCATGGCTTCGTGAACTTGAGTGATGGAGAACATCACCATGGCACGCACCCTTACCGCATCGGATCGCAAGGCGCTGATTCGCTTGGCTTCGACTCTTGAGAAGGGCTCGCCCGAGCGGAAGGCCATTCTGGCTGGACTGGCCAAGACTTCTGCCAAGCTCAAGCGGCAATCCTTCTACGGCAACGACGTCGAGTTGTACTACCTCACCAGGAAGGGAAAGGTCCTGATCGTTCAGAGCCCGGATCTCCGTCCCGGAGAGGAGTACACGATCACGGACCGCATTCCGGCGAATGCCGAGAACATGGACGACCTCATCGATCCGTTCATGTGGGATGAGACGGATTCCTGGGACGACTTGTAGTCGTTGTCCCGGACGGTATCTCGCCTATCGGTCGCCACACGGTAGAGTGATCCTCTCACTCGGGAGGCTCGTGCCGTGTTCGCCAACCTGACCGAAGCCCTCAAGAGGCGTATGATTCAAGAGGTCCGGTACTTCTGGTCGAAGGACCCGCAGTACAAGGACTCGCTGGTTCCGAACATCCAGGGTCGGTATTCGTTTGAGGAGCGTCCTCAACAGGCGATCATCATGAAAGGGCAGTCCGCAACTCCTTTTCAGTTGAGTGCCGACCACTTTCAAGGCACCGTCGTCTCGTACTGCTACCTGACCAAGGTGTACGGTCAGAGAGGCACGAGTATCGAGTGGGTCCGTGAGAATGGACCCGCGATTCAGGCCAATAACAGCAACTTCCCCTCGGCTCCCGGCGTCTACTACATCGAGGTCCGTGAGGAAGAGGTCGATGTTCGAGGCGTTCCCGAGCAGCGTCTGGTCTTCTATGTGGACCCGCTGCTCGAAGTGATCGACGAGAAACCCATCGCACTCTCTTCTCTTCTCTACGAGGTCAGTGCAGGGTCTATCCATCCTGGGAGTCTGCGGGTCTACGAGATGCCTGGCAACATCCCGTACTACGATGGGGTCAACTACACGGTCAACAACACCTCGGGTCAGATCACACTGGCTCGACCCATGCGACCCAACACCTACTTGTCGGTGGACTACCGACACACCAGCCCGAGTCGTGGTCCGTTTCCGCTCCCCGAGAACGGGGCCGATGTCGATGCCATTCCCGGTGTTGTGCTCGCCTTCGGACGGCGTGCCTACGCTGGGGACATCATGGCTGTTGTCGTGAGTGAGAGGCGCGAGGAAGTCGCTCGGGAGTTCGGTGGTCGGTGGGAGATGAGCATCGACTTCGACATCATGGCTCGTGATGTCTACGCGCAAGGCGAGATCACAGACCGGACATTGATGTTCCTGTACACCGAGGCGCGCGAACGCCTCTCGACCGAAGGCATCGAGATCACGCAGGCCAGCATGGGCGGCGAGGCGGAAGAGATCTACGACGAGAACGGTGATGACTACTTCTACACGGCCAACATCTCTCTTTCCGTGATGACGGATTGGGCGATTCATGTCCCGTGCGGTCGGACCCTTACCCGAGTCGAGACCAATACCGTCTCAGAGACCGAGATGGTTTCGGGGCTCACCGACGAGGAGTTGGTCGAGATGGGGTCACCCACCGGACTCCAGTACACCGCCGATCTTGGGTTGCGGGACATCCGTGATCCCTGGTTCCGGGACCGTACCAAGACCTATGACCTGATTCGGTAGAGTCCTTATCTGTTCATTCAGGTAGAGACGTAAGCCGGAGAACAAGATGCCATCTACCATCCGAGTCGGATCCCGTGGAGGCGATGTTGTCCTCTGTCAGGACAGCCTGACGAAACACGGCCACCCGTGTGAGATTGATGGCATCTTCGGAACGGGGACCGAGAAAAAGGTCAAGGAGTTCCAGTGGGAGTGCGGGCTGACCCCTGATGGGGTGGTTGGTCCCGTCACGTGGAGCAAGCTCCTCTCCGAGGAGGATGAAGTTCGACCGACTCCTCCCCCGGCACCTCTTCCACCGATCTTGGCTCACGCTCAAAAGCAGGGTCTCACTGTCTGGGGCGACAAGTGGCGTCTCTGGTTGTTCGGGATCCGCGCTCCAGTCCGCAACGCCAACGCCTTCGATGACATGTTGGGGTGTGCTTACGTCGCAGATGACGGGTTGTGGAAGGTCCACTATTGGCCTGGCACGACCGATCCTGGGGCGTACTACCTGGAGCATCCCGCCAACAGTGCGGGATGTGCGATCCTCGTGGCAGGGCAGTACCTCGACACATGGGAGATCGATCTTCATGCAGGAAAGTACGAGGCGCTGTGTCAGCGGGCCGGTGAGGTCAGCGTGTACCGTGACCCCAGCATGGACGCCAAGCTGGACCTTGATCCGAGCACCATCGCATCGGGCTACTTCGGGATCAACATCCATGCTGCAACCCAACGGCCCGGTGGCGTCTCGACGCGGGTAGATAAGTGGAGTGCTGGGTGTCAGGTTCACGCCTCGGCGAACGGATTCGCCGAGATGATGTCTCTTGCCCACAAGCAGTTTGAGAAGACGGGGCGTGCCACCTTCTCGTACACGCTCCTCGATCAGTGGTGGTAGATTAGGAGTTCGTCATGTTGGATGCCTACATCATTGAACGCATCCGACGTGAGCGGGAACGTGAGCGGGAACGGAGCCGTCCGGTTCTTCATGTCCCCAAGCCTGAACCTCCTCGGGCTCCTGAAGAACGGTATCGGGAAAAGAGGGACGAGCGGGGGATTGCCATCATCGACTTCGACCTCTGATCTTGTGGGTATCTTCGCCATAGGAGGGGTCATGCCGATCTACGTGTTCACCTGTCAGGACTGCGGGCTTCGCTTCGAGAAGTTGTTCCGTCGCATCTCGGACGACAAGGAGTACCCGTGTCAGTGTGGTGGAACGGGTCGGCGTCAGGTCACCGCAGCGGCATTTGCGTTCAAGCACCCCCAGAGTCAGCTTCGTGGAATGCTCCCCCCCAATACCGGAACGTCCGATGACTTCAACGCGGACAAGGCAATCGGTCGCGATGCCGAGAAGCGGTGGGCACGCATCCACGAGAACAACGCCAAGAAGGACAAGATGATTCGCGATGAGGCCCAACAAGGTCGTGGCATCACGCGAGATCACCTCGTGAAGAAACCCGAGGGCGGCTACCGGGTCATCGGCGAGTCCGAGCGCAAGGTGGTCAATGAGCGCCGGGAAGCCGCGTTCAAGGTTTCCCAGGCAGCCGCCAAGCAGGCGAAGAAGAAGGAGTAGTTGGTCGGTACTTCCCCTATACGGGGGCCTACTGGTGACGGGATCGGATTCCGGTCCTTGTAAATCATCTGCGAGCTTGCACCTACCCGAGAAACCTCGGGGCTCATCAGAGGCGAATCATGGCCAACATCCCCGGATCGATCTACGCGGCCCCAGGCGTCTACACCCGCACTCTCTTTGAGGACCCGCTCCAGGGCCTCGCCGCTTCCGTCCGACTCCCGCTTCTCATGGGCACCGGCTCGGAGATCCTGGTCCAGGATTCCCTGGAGGTCGTGCGTGGCTCCTCGGCATCTGTCGATCAGCGCGTCGTCCAAGAGGACGAGGCCGGTCGTGCGGTCGTCTCCATCAGCGCAGCGGGACAGGTCACGCTGGGAGCCTTCGATGGTTCTCTCGACCAGGTTCAGGTCAAGCACTTCCCCATCGTGAGTGGTGATGGCACCGGCACCACGGCGACGGATGCCGCCAAGGTCAACGTCACCGTCAACGGAACTCCGGTGGTCGTTCTCGCCATCAACGGCGCGAAGGGCATCCTGACGCTCTCGGTCTCCCCCAAGGTCACCGATGAGGTCAAGGTCACCTACTTCTTCAACCGCACCGACACCCTGATCACGGACACTGTTTCCGATCAGGTCACCCCGGACGCTCCCGAGCTTTACGGTCAGGTGGGTCAGAACTTCGAGATCACGACGGGCTTCAACGACGAGTTCAAGTTCACCGTCGACTCGGCAACGGCTGTCACCGCGACGATCTCGGCTTCCCCCGCTGGCGGCTGGACCGCAGCACAGGTCGCTGCGTTCCTCAACTCGGCGGCGACGGGCACGACTTTCTCGGCGTCCACCGTTGTGGACAACCTCGGTCAGACGGTTCTTTACCTGACGGCAGACCGAGACATCACCATCGGCTCCGGGTCGGCCAACACCACCCTCGGATTCTCCAGCGGCGCTTCGACCGCGCGGAGCAAGGTCTTCTACACCTTCCAGCGTCCCATCGTTGACGGGACCAACGGTGGTGTGACCACGACCGATCCGGCTGACGTGACCGTCAAGGTGGACGGCACGCAGGTCATCCCCACTGCCGTGGATGGTCAGTCTGGCGCGGTGACGCTGCCTTTCGCCCCCGAGGTCGGAGCGGTCGTCACGGTTCAGTACTACTTCAACTCCTGGCAGGACACCTTCGACTACCTCGCGCACCGTGGGATCACCGAGGTGACCCAGTGCGGGATCACTCCGGACCGGAACGACTACATCGACGGTGCCGATTTCGTCCTCAAGGACGACAAGCTCCTCTGGGGCACGGCGGTCACCATCGAGGCCGGTGAGCTTACGGCTGGCGGAACCGTCTTCGATGACACGCAGGTCAGCGCGACCCTCGTGGACGTTCGCCAGTTCCTCGCCGAGTGTACGGCTGTGGTCAACACCACGGTCGCTCCCCCCGTCGAGGGTCGCGTCGAGTTCACGCTCCCGCTCCAGCCGACCACGGGCAACGGTCGTGACACGCCGCTCTCCGCCACCACGTTCGGTGAGGTCTCGAACGGTCGCGTCGATCTTCCGACGGATCGCCCCGATCTCGTCTTCGCGTACTGGGGATACTCCCTTGAGGATGCTCTGGAGCGTGGACGCGTCACCGTCACCAAGGTGGAGTCCTCGACCAGCACCATCACGCTGGAAGA
>Ga0070754_10000653_pt1 | contig 31154 bp, 28 predicted proteins | sample VirMetDEL_Sep_01_FD_75181 | JGI IMG/M metagenome (GOLD analysis project Ga0070754, IMG submission 75181) | Aqueous microbial communities from the Delaware River and Bay under freshwater to marine salinity gradient to study organic matter... | ecosystem: Environmental > Aquatic > Marine >...
TGCTGCTGGCCATGCGCGACAAGGAAGACCGCGTGCGTTTCTCCGGTTACGACGTGGCCGATTTCCGCATCTTCGTGTTCTGCCTGGCGGCTGCGCTTTCCGGCATCGGCGGCGCGCTGTTCACCTTGCAGGTGGGCTTCATGTCGCCCAGCTTCGTGGGCATCGTGCCCTCGATCGAGATGGTGATCTACGCCGCCGTGGGCGGGCGCATGAGCCTGGTGGGTGCGGTGTACGGCACGCTGCTGGTCAACGCCGGCAAGACCTTCTTCTCCGAGAGCTTTCCCGACCTCTGGCTTTTCCTCATGGCCGGCCTCTTCATCGGCGTGACCATGGCCTTCCCCATGGGCCTGGCGGGCGTGTGGGAAGAGCGCATCGTGCCGTGGTGGAAGGGCCGTCGCGCTGCGCTGCGCGACGCATCTGCCTCGCGGCCCCAGCCGCCCTCGCCACCACCGCACGCGCCGATGATGAAGCAGCCACCGTCCACCCCTTCGGTGAAGCTGCCCGAAGGCACCAGCGGCCAGAGCGTCTGAGGAGCACCACATGAGCAACACCGACTTCGCCCTCTCCGTGGAAGACCTCACCGTCTCCTTCGACGGCTTCAAGGCCATCGACGATCTCACGCTCTACATCGACAAGAACGAGCTGCGCGTGATCATCGGCCCCAACGGCGCCGGCAAGACCACGCTGCTCGACCTGATCTGCGGCAAGACCAAGGCCAGTGCCGGCAGCATCAAGTTCAAGAACGCCGAAATCATCCAGATCCCGGAGCACAAGCGCGTGCGTCTGGGCATCGGCCGCAAGTTCCAGACGCCGTCCATCTACGAGAACCTCTCGGTGTTCCAGAACCTGGAGGTGTCCTACCCATCGGGCCGCTCGGTGTGGGGCGCTCTCGCCTTCACCGCCACCGAAGAGATTCAGGCGCGCGTGAAAACCGTCGCAGAAGAAATCGGCCTGGGCGACAAGCTCGAGACCGAAGCCGGCCTGCTCTCGCACGGGCAGAAGCAGTGGCTGGAGATCGGCATGTTGCTGATGCAGGAGCCCGAGCTCCTGATGCTCGACGAACCCATTGCCGGCATGAGCGCCCGCGAGCGCGACCTGACCGCCGAACTGCTGCAGCGCATCTGCCAGAACCGCGCCGTGATCGTGATCGAACACGACATGGACTTCGTCAAGAAGATCGCCCACAAGGTCACGGTGATGCACCAGGGAAAGATCCTGGCCGAAGGGCCGATGGATCAAGTTCAAGCCGATCCGAAGGTCATCGACGTGTACCTCGGCCACTGAAGGAAACACCACCATGCTCAAAGTCAAGGACCTCGTCGTCGCCTACGGCCAGAGCCAGGCGCTGCACGGCATCTCTTTCGAGACACGCGAGAACGAATGCGTGGCCATCATGGGCCGCAACGGCATGGGCAAGACCACGCTGTTCAAGAGCCTCATGGGTGTGCTGCCCACCAAGACCGGCCATGTGTCGCTTGCCGGACAGGACGCGACGCACGACGAGAGCTTCAAGCGCGTGGCCAAGGGCCTGGCCTATGTGCCGCAGGGCCGCATGATCTTCCCCACCCTCACGGTGGAAGAGAACATCCAGACCGGCATGGAGAACGCGAAGGACCGCACCATTCCGCAGGAGATCTACGCGCTGTTCCCGGTGCTGTGGGACATGCGCCGGCGCAAGGGCGGCAACCTGTCGGGCGGCCAGCAACAGCAGCTCGCGATTGCGCGCGCGCTCGTCACCAACCCCAAGGTGCTGCTGCTCGACGAGCCCACCGAAGGCATCCAGCCTTCCATCATCAAGGACATCGCCAAGGCGCTCAACGAAATCCGCAAGATGCGCAAGATCACCATCGTGGTCTCCGAGCAGGTGCTCTCGTTCGCCATGGACGTGGCCGACCGCCTGTTCGTCATCGAAGGTGGCCGCCTGGTGCACGAGACCGAGCGCGGCGACACCGACCAGCAGCGCATCAAGTCCTACCTCTCCGTCTGATTCCCATCTATCCCCGTCCACCATCGAAGGAGCAAGAAGCCATGGCCGAAACATTGATCAAGGTCGACCTCACGAAGTCACCGCTGGAAAACGAGAACATCCACAACCGCTGGCACCCCGACATTCCCATGGCCTGCTGGGTCAAGCCGGGGGACGAGTTCATCCTGGAGACCTTCGACTGGACCGGTGGCTTCATCAAGAACAACGACAGCGCCGACGACGTGCGCGACATCGACCTGACCACGGTGCACTACCTCAGCGGCCCGGTGGGTGTGAAGGGTGCCGAGCCCGGCGACCTGCTGGTGGTGGACCTGCTCGACATCGGCGCCAAGGAAGACAGCCTTTGGGGCTTCAACGGCTTCTTCAGCAAGAAGAACGGTGGCGGCTTCCTCACCGAGCATTTCCCGCAAGCGCAGAAGTCCATCTGGGATTTCCACGGCATGTTCACCAGCTCGCGCCACGTGCCCGGCGTGAAGTACGCCGGCCTGATCCACCCCGGCCTCATCGGCTGCCTGCCCGACCCCAAGATGCTGGCGATGTGGAACGAGCGCGAACAGGCGTTGATCGATTCGGACCCCGCCACCAGTGGTCTCGCCAACCCGCCGTTTGCCGGCACCGCCCACATGGGCAAAATGACCGGCGCCGCGCGCGACAAGGCCGCCGCCGAAGGCGCGCGCACCGTGCCACCGCGCGAGCACGGCGGCAACTGCGACATCAAGGATCTCTCGCGCGGCGCCAAGGTGTTCTTCCCGGTGTACGTGGAAGGCGCTGGCCTCTCGGTGGGCGATCTGCACTTCAGCCAGGGCGATGGCGAGATCACCTTCTGCGGCGCGATCGAAATGGCTGGCTGGGTGCACATGAAGGTCACGCTCATCAAGGGCGGCATGGCCAAGTACGGCATCAAGAACCCGATCTTCAAGCCCAGCCCGATCACCCCCACCTACAACGACTACGTGATCTTCGAAGGCATCAGCGTCGACGAGAGCGGCAAGCAGTACTACCTGGACGTGAACGTGGCCTACCGCCAGGCCTGCCTGAACGCCATCGAGTACCTGAAGAAGTTCGGCTACTCGGGTGCACAGGCCTATTCCATCCTCGGCACTGCGCCGGTGCAGGGCCACATCAGCGGCGTGGTGGACGTGCCCAACGCCTGCGCGACGCTGTGGTTGCCCACGCAGATCTTCGACTTCGACATCAACCCGAATGCGAGCGGGCCGATCAAGCACATCGACGGCTCGATCCAGATGCCGCTCTCGCCGGACGTGAAGTGAGCGCCGCGCCATGCCGACCTACGACTACGACTGTCCGTCCTGCGGTGGCTTCGATGCGTTTCGCTCATTGAGTGACCGCAACGAGCCCGCTGCCTGCCCGGACTGCGGCACGGCATCGGCGCGTGTGTTCGTCACCGCGCCGCGCCTGGCACTGATGGACAGCGGCACGCGCAACGCCATGGGCGTGAACGAGCGCGCGCGGCACGAGCCCAAACGCTCGGGTGACTACGCGCGTCTGAAGCACCCTGCAGGTTGTGGGTGCTGCAGCTCCAGCCGCAGCAAGGCGACGGTGACCGCAACCAATGGCGCGAAAGCCTTCCCCTCAAAACGCCCCTGGATGATCAGCCACTGAGCGCTTCGGGCTCCATCGCACGGGCGCGGCCGCACAGGCGCGCCACCAGCGCGGCGCTTTCCTCGGGCAGGCGCTCGCCGCGCCACACCACATGCTGGTCGGCGCGGCACAGCACCAGCGGGTGGCGGTAGCCCTCGGGCAATTGCGCCGCGGCCACATCGATCACCGTCAGCGGCATGCCCGCTTCACGGGCCGCCAGCAGCAGGGCATCGATGTTCAATGCGCCGTTGCTGCGCAGCAGCGTGTAGCCGGGGCCGAAGGCGTCGTACAGCGAGCGGCCGTCATCCAGCCAGAAGTGGGGCGCACGGCAGCCGGGCACGGTCGACGCCGTGAAGCTGCCCATGGTGTAGGGGGGCGGCGCTTCGCCGTCGGAGACGATCAGCGGGGAGCCCGCATAGAAGTAGCCGAAGTTGAGGCCCGCGCAGCAGAACTGCTGCACATTGAGTTCGTAGGCTTCGCGTCCCACGGCGGCGCGCAAGGCCTCGCCCTCGGGGCCTGGGGCCTCGATGTTGGCCGGCACGGCGCCGCGGGCGCGGATCATCTTCTGCGCATGGTCCATGGCGAAGTGGGAAACCTGCTCGGTGATGGGCTGGCGTTCGGCCTCGTAGGCATCCAGCACCTGTTCGTCGGCCCAGCCCTGGATGCAGGCACCCAGCAGCCAGCCGAGGTTGACGGCGTCCGCAATGCCGGCGTTCATGCCGTAGCCCGCGTAGGGCACCCACAGGTGGGCGGCGTCGCCCGCAATGAACACGCGGCCCTGCCGGAACCGGTCGGCCACCAGACGGCGGCCCACCCAGTCTTCCTTGCTGATCACTTCATAGTGGAAGTCGGACCCCACGCCGAGAATCGCCCGGATCGATCGGTCGCGGTCGATGGAATCGAAGTCCGGCTCGTCGGCGTTGAGGTGGTTGTGCACCAGCCAGCGATCCCCGCCGTCGATGGCAAAGACCGTGCCGCAGCGGCGCGGGTTCACCGCGTAACACGACCACGCCGGTGAACCCGGCACGCGTTCACGCAGGCCGGGTGCCAGGATGTAGGTCGATTGCACGCGCTGAATCACCGGCGTACCTTCGAGCTTCGCCCCCATGGTCTTGCGCACGGTCGAGCTGCCCCCGTCGCAGCCGACCATGTAGCGGCTCCGGATGTCGAAGCGGCGGCCATCGTCCAGGTTCAGGGCGGAGGCCGTCACGCCTTCGCCGTCCTGGGTGAAGCCCGTGATCTGCGTGCGGTCGAGCAGCGTCACGCCGGGCAGTGCGGCCGCGTGCGCCAGCAGGATGGGTTCCAGGTAGATCTGGTTGATGCGGTGCGGCGGCTCCGGCGTGGGCCACCAGGTGTCCGGGCCGCCTTCGGCGGTGTAAAGGTCGCGCCGGCACGGAATGGGAATGCGCGTGAGTTCCTGGCCGGTGAACGAAGTGCGGAACACGACATCGTTGGGATAGTCCTCGGGCAGGCCGGCCTGCCGCACCTTCTGCGCCACGCCCAGGCGGCGGAACTGTTCCATGGTGCGCGCCGCCACGTGGTTGCACTTCACGTTGGGCGGCTCGCCGCGGCGGCGGGTCTCGGCCATCACGACCCGCACGCCGCGCGAAGCCAGGTCCATGGCCAGGGTCAGCCCCACCGGGCCTGCGCCCACGATGAGCACGTCGGTGGTGAAAGTCTGCGGGTTCATCGGGTCAGTTGAGCTTGATGCGGGCGGTGCGGATGACCGAGCCCCACTTGGTGGTTTCGGAGGCGATGTAGCTGGCGAACTGCGCCGGCGTGCCCGGCGCGGCGGCCACGCCCATGGTGTTGAGCGTCGCCAGGGTCTGCGCGTCGTTCAGCGCGGCATTGATCTCGGCATTCAGGCGCGAGACGATGGCGTCGGGCGTGCCGGCCGGTGCGACGATGCCGAACCAGCCGGTGGAGTCGTAACCCGGCAGGCCCGCCTCGGCCATGGTGGGCACGTCGGGCAGGGTGGGCAGCCGCTGCGTGCCGGTCACGGCAAAGGCGATCAGCTTGCCGGCCTGGATCTGCTGCAGCGACGACGGGAGATCGACGATGGCCAGCGGCACCTGCCCGCCCAGCGTGTCGAGCGCGGCCGGGCCGGAGCCACGATAAGCGACCTCGACCAGTTTCACGTTCGCCATTTGTGCGAACAACGCGGCAGAGAGGTGCATGGCCGTGCCGTTGCCGCCGTGGGCGATGGAGAGCTTGTCCGGGGCAGATCGCGCCTGTTCGATGAGCGCCTTCAGCGTGCGGGGCGCCACCGACGGGTGGCCGATGAGCACGAAGGGAATGCCCGCGAGCATGGCCACGGGTTTCAGATCGCGCTGGGGATCAAAGGGCATCTGGTCGTACAGGCTGACGTTGGCGGACAGCGCGCCAGCGGCGCCCAGACCCAGCATGTAGCCATCGTTCGGCGCCTTGGCCACGACCGTCATGCCGACGTTGCCGCCGGCACCGGGCCGGTTTTCGACGATCACCGGTTGGCCGAGCTTCTCCGTCAACCGGGGCACGAGCAGGCGAAACACCGCGTCGGCGCTCCCGCCGGGCGGGAATGTGACCACCACGCGTATGGGTTTGGAGGGGTAGTCCGAAGGCGCCTGGCCTCGGGCCAGGCCGGCAGCCGAGGCACCGGCCAGGGTCATGGCTGCCAGGGCGGTGCGGCGGGTGAGGCCACCGGGCGGGCGGGTGGAATGGAATCGATCGGTCATGGTGCTTGTCTCCTTGTTGTCGTGTCCGGAACTGCGCATTGAACGCCAGCTTCATTCATTCGTAAATCAATAAATACCGAACCAAATATGATGTTCCCTGATGAATCCGAATTTCAGCCCCTCGATCCGGCAGTTGCGCGCCTTCGTGCAGGTGCACCGGCTGCGCAAGCTCAGCGCTGCGGCTGAAAAGCTGTTCGTCACGCAGTCGGCCGTCAGCATGTTGCTGCGCCAGCTCGAGGAAGGGCTGGGCGCGCGGCTGTTCGACCGCACCACACGCTCGCTGCAGCCCACCCCGGCTGCCACCGAGATGTTGCCGATGGCCGAGCGCATCCTGCGCGATGTGGATGCGCTGTCGGCGGGTTTCCGCGATCTGGCGCAACTCGAACGCGGCCGCATCAGCGTGGCCATCACGCCCACGCTGGCCTCGTTCCTGCTGCCCGAAGCCATCCAGCGTTTCATGCAGCTGCACCCGCACGTGCGGCTGCTGGTGGACGACTGCGCGCCCGACCAGTTCGTCTCGCGCGTCATGGGCGAGCATGTGGACTTCGGCATCGGAACCCCCGAGCGGCCGGGCGCCGAGATCGACACGCAGACCCTGCTGCGCGACCACCTCGCGCTGGTGTGCCTGCAGACGCATCCCCTGGCGCGGCTGCGCAGTGTGCGCTGGATCGATCTGGCGGGCCATTCGCTGGTGACGGTGCGGCCGGGGTACGGCATCCGGTCGCTGATCGAGAAGACGGCCGCGCAGGCGGGGGTGACGCTGGAGGTGAACAACGAGGTCTCGTTCCTGTCCACGGCGTTGTGGATGACCTCCAGCGGCATGGGTGCGGCCATCATGCCGGCGGCCTTCGCCCACGCCGAAGGCAACCCCGCGCTGGTGATCCGGCCGATTTCCGCGCCGCGCGTGTCGCGCGATGTGTCGGTGGTCACCAAACGCGGCCGTTCGCTGTCGGCCGCCAGCCTCAGCTTCATCGAGACCCTGCGCGGCACGCTGGCGCGCCGTGCGCGCTGAACGGAGTTACCTGCTCGCGCTGGCCGGCTGTTGCCGCACGGGCAAGGTGACGATGACCGTGCTGTGCTGGCGGCGTTCCCGCAAATCGCCATGGGCTTCGATGCGCAGTCCGAGCTCGCCATCGCTGTCCTTGAACTCGCGCAGCAGCTCGGCCACGGGAATGCGGCAGTCCCACGACCCGGGATCCCGGGGGCCGCAAACCACGTGAGCGCGCAGCCGCGCGGGACCACCAGGGGAACGCCGCACGAAAGGAAACACGTGGACCTGCTCCAGCGGGTCGGTGGCGATGAAGGAAAGCGTGAGGCTGGTGGAGCCGATCCCCAGGCTGGTGGGCGTGACGCCGAAGACGACGAAAGGCGCGTCGTTCGACAGGTACTCCGTCACCGACGGGTGACCGTCCAGTGAAGCGTGCGTCTCGGCTGCCAGGGCCGTCAGCAGGAACGCGCTCGCCAGCATCGAGTTCGCGGTTCGCATGGGTGGTGTCTCCTCTTGTGGCCTCGATTCTCCCGATGCCGTCGGCTACGTCAATTGACGTATACGCCAGTGCCCAGGCTCCTTCCACAATGGCAGCGCCCCCATTCAATTCCATTACAGCGAGCGCGTACTGCCATGATGCACGGCGACATTTCAAGCAGCAAGGACACCGTCGGCGTGGCGGTGGTGAACTACAAGATGCCCCGCTTGCACACCAAGGCCGAGGTGCTGGCCAACGCGCGCAAGATTGCCGACATGATCGTCGGCATGAAGTCGGGTCTGCCGGGGATGGACCTGGTGATCTTTCCCGAGTACAGCACGCACGGCATCATGTACGACGCGAAAGAGATGTACGACACGGCGGCCACCGTGCCCGGCGCGGAGACCGACATCTTTGCCGAGGCCTGCCGCAAGGCGAAGGTGTGGGGCGTGTTCTCGCTCACCGGCGAGCAGCACGAGGAGCACCCTTACAAGGCGCCCTACAACACGCTCATCCTCATGAACGACCAGGGCGATATCGTTCAGAAGTACCGCAAGATCATGCCGTGGGTGCCCATCGAGGGCTGGTACCCCGGCGACTGCACGTATGTGAGCGAAGGCCCCAAGGGCCTGAAGATCAGCCTGATCATCTGCGACGACGGCAACTACCCCGAGATCTGGCGCGACTGCGCCATGAAGGGCGCCGAACTCATCGTGCGCTGCCAGGGTTACATGTACCCCGCGAAAGACCAGCAGGTGCTCATGGCCAAGGCCATGGCCTGGGCCAACAACACGTACGTGGCGGTGGCCAATGCCTCAGGCTTCGATGGCGTCTACAGCTATTTCGGCCACAGCGCGCTCATCGGCTTCGACGGCCGCACGCTCGGCGAATGCGGCGAGGAAGACTACGGTGTGCAATACGCCGCGCTCTCCACCAGCCTGATTCGCGACTTCCGCAAGAACGCGCAGAGCGAGAACCACCTGTTCAAGCTGCTGCACCGGGGCTACACCGGCTTGATCAATTCGCGCGAAGGCGACAAAGGGGTGGCCGCCTGCCCCTACGGTTTCTACGCCAACTGGGTCAACGACCCCGAGGGCACGCAGAAGGCGGTGGAGGCGATCACGCGGCCCATGGTGGGCACGGAGGAATGTCCCATCGAAGGCATTCCCAATCCGTCCACCGCAGGCCATAGCTGAACGTGTCGCCCGCCGACCCGCTGGCCGACTGGCGCCTGCACGAGGAACCCTTCTACCAGCCGGTGGGCAGCGAGGTTGCGACGTTCGAGGCTGCGCGAGCCGCCCGCCTGCCGTTGCTGCTCAAGGGCCCGACCGGGTGCGGCAAGACGCGCTTCGTCGAGCACATGGCCTGGCGGCTGAAGCTGCCGCTGGTGACCGTGGCCTGCCACGAAGACCTGAGCGCGGGCGACCTCGCCGGGCGCTGGCTGCTGGATGCGCAGGGCACGCGCTGGATGGACGGGCCGCTGGCCCTCGCGGCGCGCCACGGCGCCATTTGCTATCTCGATGAACTGCTGGAAGCGCGTGCGGACACCACGGTGCTGCTGCACCCGCTGGCCGACACGCGCCGCGCACTGCCGCTGGAGCGGCGCGGTGAGTTGCTGCAGGCGCACCGCGATTTCCAGCTCGTGGTGAGCTACAACCCCGGTTACCAGGGCCTGCACCGCGACCTGAAGCCTTCCACGCGCCAGCGCTTCGTGGCGCTGGGTTTTGATTACCCCGCACCCGAAGTGGAGGCCAGCATCGTGGCGCACGAAGGCGCAGCCGACGGCGAACTGGCGATGCGACTGGTGCAACTGGCCACGCGCACACGCCGCCTGCGCGACGAAGGCCTGGACGAGGGCGCCTCCACCCGCATGCTGGTGCATGCCGCGCTGCTGGTGCGTGCAGGCCTCACGCCGCACGACGCCGCGCTGACGGCCATTGCCGAGCCGCTGAGCGACGACCCGGAGGTGGGGGCGGCCTTGCGCGCGCTGGTGCGTGCGAGCTTCTGAAGCTTGTACCGTTCGGGCTGAGCCTGTCGAAGCCCCCGAGCGTCACCAAAGCACTTCGACAAGCTCAGTGCGAACGGAATCCATGTCCCTCAACATCGATACGGTTCGTCGCGTGGCGCGGGCCTTGTGGGACCGGCCTTTGCAGACCGCCTTGCAGGCCGGCGAGCCACACGCGGATCGTCGCGCCGTGTTGACCATCGACGCGCAGGCCGACCCCGTGCTGCATCTGCCCGCTGCGCAAGACTCGACAAACGACCTGCCGCTTGCGGTGGCTGCGCACGCCGCCGCCCATCTGCGCTTCGGTGGCGAGCCACAACCCCGCAAGGGTCTCAAGCCCGTGCAGCAGGCGCTGCTGGGCGTGCTGGAAGACGCCCGCGTGGAATGGCTCGCGCTGCAGGAATTGCCCGGCCTGCGCGCCGTGTGGTGGCGTTCTCACGCGGAGGCGGCCGCGTTGCGGGGCGCCGGATTCGAAGACCTGCTCGCGCGCCTGTCTGCCTGTCTGCTCGACCCCGCGCACGAAGACCCGCACGCCTGGGTGGCGCGCGTGCGGCGCATGTTCTTCGAGCCTGATGGCCAAACCCTCGCGCTGCGCAGGCCCGCGCAAGTTCGAGAGGCCGCTTCGCTGCTGGGCAACGACATCGGCCAGATGCGCCTGCCGTTCAACGCCCGCACCTACACCGTGCACGCGCGCTACCGCGACGACAACACGCACCTGTGGCTGCCCGACGCGTCCCTGCCGCCTTCAGACACCTCGCTGCAGGCCGACGCTGCACCACCCACCGAAGACGCACCGGCCGCATCGCCCGAGGCGGCGCGCACCGAGCCCGACGCCGTGCATGCCGAGTGGGACCACCGCATCAGGCGCTACCGGCCGCGCTGGTGCAGCGTCTACGGCGGTGGTGCGCCATCGGGCCCGCCCGCTTGGCCACCGGGCGCTCTGGCGCAGGGGCAACGGCAACTGGCGCAGCGCCTCGCCGCCCTCGGAGGCCCGTGGCGACGCGGCAGTGGCAGATCGGCCGAAGGCGACGAGCTGCACCACGCGGCGCTGATCGACAGCGCACTGGATCTGCGCGGCCTTCGCACGCCCGACCCGCGCATTCATCGGCGGCCCTGGCGGCCGGTGCCGCCGCTGGCCGTGCTGCTGCTGCTCGACGCATCGGCCTCCACCGACCGTGGCGACGGGCTCGGTGCCGATCTGCTCGCGTGCATGCAGCGCAGTGCCGCCACCGCCGCGCTTGCGTTACAGCACCTGGGCCACCGCAGCAGCCTGTGGGCCTTCTCCAGCCGGGGCCGTCACCACGTCGAGATGCCCTGCCTGAAGCATTGGGACGAACCGCTGCCTGCGGTGTCCCGCCTGCGCGGTGCCGGTTCCACCCGCCTGGGGGCCGCCTTGCGCCACGCGCTGCATCTGTGCGAAGCAGATGCACGCCGTCACTCAGGCTGGCAGCGCGTGGTGGTGGTGCTCACCGATGGCGAACCGCACGACATCGACGTGCACGACCCCGACTACCTGGGCGCCGACCTGCAGCGCGCCGCGCACGAAGCGCGAGCGCTGGGTGTGTCGGTGCGGGCGCTGCTGTTTCAGCCTGGCACAGCGGATGTGCTCAACAAGGCGCTGGGACGCGAGAGCGTGCGAAGCTGCACGGCCCCGACCCGTTTCACGTCCGCGCTGACCCACTTGCTTGCGGCGCTGCGCCGATCCCCGGGCTAAAATCGCGCCTTCTCAAGGAGCGTTGCAGCGCCGGCGGGCTTTCCCACAGCCCCCACCGTGCGTCAGGCTTGAGTGGGCGCGAACAGGCCCAAACGGCGCTCACCCAGTCTGTTGTCCGCAACCTGCCTTGGTGAGTCTCATGTCCTCCGATACCGCTTCCCCGTCTCTGTCCGTTCCCCCCATGCTGCTCTCCGGCCTCGAGCCGCTGCGCATTGGCGAGGGCAGCCTGTTTGTGAACGTGGGCGAGCGCACCAACGTCACCGGCTCCAAGGCCTTCGCCCGCATGATCCTCGAAGGGCGCTTCGAAGACGCGCTCGCTGTGGCCCGGCAGCAGGTGGAGAACGGTGCGCAGATCATCGATGTGAACATGGACGAGGCCATGCTTGACAGCAAGGCCGCCATGGTGCGCTTTCTCAATCTGATCGCCGGCGAGCCCGACATCGCGCGCGTGCCGGTGATGGTGGATTCATCCAAATGGGAGGTGATCGAGGCCGGCCTGCGCTGCGTGCAGGGCAAGGGCGTGGTGAACTCGATCAGCATGAAGGAGGGCGTGGACGAATTCAAGCGCCAGGCCGGGCTGGTCAAGCGCTACGGCGCGGCCGCCGTGGTGATGGCCTTCGACGAAAAAGGCCAGGCCGACACCTACGAGCGCAAGATCGAGATCTGCGAGCGCGCCTACCGCATCCTGGTCGACGAGGTCGGTTTCCCGCCGGAGGACATCATCTTCGACCCCAACATCTTCGCCATCGCCACCGGCATCGAGGAACACAACAACTACGCGGTGGACTTCATCAACGCCACGCGCTGGATCAAGCAGCACCTGCCGGGCGCCAAGGTCAGCGGCGGTGTGTCCAATGTGTCGTTCAGCTTCCGCGGCAACGACCCGGTGCGCGAGGCCATCCACACCGTGTTCCTGTACCACGCCATCCAGGCCGGCATGGACATGGGCATCGTCAACGCCGGCATGGTGGGCGTGTACGACGAACTCGAGCCCGAGCTGCGCGAACGTGTGGAAGACGTGGTGCTGAACCGCCGTGCGGATGCCGGCGAACGCCTGGTGGAGGTCGCAGAGAACGCCAAGGGCGCTGCGCGCGACGACAGCAAGAAGAACGAATGGCGCGCGCTGCCGATCCGCGAGCGCCTCTCTCACGCGCTGGTGCGCGGCATCAACGACCACATCACCGAAGACACCGAGGAAATGTGGCGCGAGATCGAGGCCGGCGGAGGTCGTCCGCTGCACGTGATCGAAGGCCCGCTCATGGACGGCATGAACGTGGTGGGCGACCTGTTCGGCCAGGGCAAGATGTTCCTGCCCCAGGTGGTGAAGAGCGCGCGCGTGATGAAGCAGGCCGTGGCGCACCTGCTGCCCTACATCGAGGCCGAAAAGCTGGCCCTGCAAGCGGCCGGTGGAGATGCCAAACCCAAGGGCAAGATCGTGATCGCCACCGTCAAGGGCGACGTGCACGACATTGGCAAGAACATCGTGACCGTGGTGCTCCAGTGCAACAACTACGAGGTCGTGAACATGGGCGTGATGGTGCCCTGCCACGAGATCCTGGCCATGGCCAAAGCCGAGGGCGCCGACATCGTGGGCCTCTCAGGCCTGATCACGCCCAGCCTGGAAGAGATGCAGTACGTGGCCGGCGAGATGCAGAAGGATGCGCATTTCCGCGAGCGCCGCATACCGTTGCTGATTGGCGGCGCCACCACCAGCCGCGTGCACACGGCGGTGAAGATCGCGCCGCATTACGAAGGGCCCGTGGTCTATGTGCCCGACGCTTCGCGCAGCGTGAGCGTGGCGCAGGGCCTGCTCTCCGACCAGGCCGCGGCCTACATCGCCGAGCTGCGCGCCGACTACGACAAGGTGCGCACCCAGCACGCCAACAAGAAACAGGTGCCGCTGTGGCCGCTGGAGAAGGCGCGCGCCAACAAGACGCCGATCGACTGGACCGCCTACACCCCCGCGAAGCCCCGCTTCACGGGTAAGCGCGTGTTCAAGAACTTCGACCTGCACGAGATCGCGAAATACATCGACTGGGGCCCCTTCTTCCAGACCTGGGATCTCGCCGGCCCGTTCCCCGAGATCCTCAAGGACGAGGTGGTGGGCGAGGAAGCGCGCCGCGTGTTCAGCGATGGCAAGCGCATGCTGCAGCGGCTCATCGAAGGCCGCTGGCTGAGTGCCAGCGCGGTGGTGGGCCTGTACCCTGCCAACACCGTGCGCGACGACGACATCGAGCTCTACACCGATGAGAGCCGCAGCGAAGTGGCGCTCACCTGGCACGGCCTGCGGCAGCAGACGGAGAAGCAGGAGATCGACGGCGTGATGCGGCCCAGCCGCTGCCTGGCCGACTTCGTGGCACCCAAAGGAGTGGTCGACGACTACGTGGGCGTGTTCGCCGTCACCGCTGGCCTGGGTGTGGAGAAGAAGGAGAAGTTTTTCCTCGACGACCACGACGACTACTCTGCCATCATGCTCAAGGCTCTGGCCGACCGCATGGCCGAGGCGCTGGCCGAGTGTCTGCACCACCGCGTGCGCACCGACCTCTGGGGCTACGCGGCCGACGAGGCGTTGAGCAACGAAGAACTCATCCACGAGAAGTACCAGGGCATCCGCCCGGCGCCGGGCTACCCCGCCTGTCCTGATCATTCGGTCAAGCGCGGCATGTTCGAGCTGCTGCAGTGCGAAGACATCGGCATGGCACTGACAGAAAGCCTGGCCATGACTCCCGCAGCCAGCGTGAGCGGCTTCTACCTCGCCCATCCGCAGAGCACCTACTTCAACGTGGGCAAGGTCGGCGAGGACCAGGTGGAAGACCTGGCCGCGCGCAGCGCCGTGGCGCGCAACGAGCTGCAGCGCTGGCTGGCGCCGAACCTGTAAGTCTTTTCAGCACAGCCAGGAACCGAAGGCGCACCGCAGGGGTCTGCCTTTCAGAGTTCATTCTTTTCACCTTCAACGTTGCCCATCCATGAACGCACTCAACAACCTCTTCAACCAACCCCGCCTCGGTGTCATTCTCCTGCGCTGGACCCTGGCCATCCTCATGATCTTCCACGGCTGGGCCAAGGTCACCAACGGGGTCGGCGGCATCGAAGGCATGCTGGTGGCCAAGGGCCTGCCCGGCGAGCTCGCCTACGGCGTCTACCTCGGCGAGCTGATCGCGCCGCTGATGCTGCTGGTGGGTTTCTGGGTGGTGCCGGCGGCACTGGTGATCGCCATCAACATGGTGTTCGCCGTGGTCCTGGCGCACATGGGCGACTTTCTGTCCCTGACCGGCTCTGGTGGCTGGCGCCTGGAATTGCAGGCGTTTTTCTTCGTCACCGCGTTGGTCGTGGCCTTCACGAACCGGCTGGGACCGAACAAGGGGTAGCACCCCCTGCGCCGCTGCGCGGCTTCCCCCTCTCTGGCGCCTTCGGCTTGGAGGGGGACGGCATCTCGGGCCGGCGTAGCCGGACCCTTGATGCCCCTGAATGCTTCCGGCGCGCGCTTCAGACGTTCATGATGGAGACGGCGCGCGCGTTCAGGTAGGCCTCCATGGCCTCGGGGCCGCCTTCCGAGCCGTAGCCCGAATCCTTGATGCCGCCGAACGGCATTTCTGCCGAAGGCATGGCGGGCATGTTCACCCACAACATGCCCACTTCGACGCGGCGCGCCAGCAGGTCGGCGTTCTTGAGCGATCTCGTGAACGCGTAGCCGGCCAGGCCGAAAGGCAGGCGGTTGGCTTCGGCTATGGCTTCTTCGAGCGTATTGAAACTGCGCACTGCCGCCATGGGGCCGAAGGGCTCGTCGTTGAACACGCGCGAGTTCAGCGGTACGTCGGTCAGGATGGTGGGTTGCCAGAAATTGCCCGCATCACCGATGCGCTCGCCGCCCGTGGCCAGCGTGGCGCCTTGCTCCACGGCGTCCCTGGTGAACTCGGCCATCGCCGTCACGCGGCGCGGGTTGGCCAGCGGGCCCATCTGCGTGCCGTCGGCCGTGCCGTCGCCCACCGCGAGGCCCTTGGCGTGCTTGACCAGCGCAGCGGAAAACTCCTTGGCGATGCTCTCGTGCACGAGGAAACGCGTGGGCGAGATGCACACCTGGCCGGCGTTGCGGAATTTGGCGCCACCGGCGGTCTTCACGGCCAGCGCCACGTCGGCGTCTTCGCACACGATCACGGGGGCATGTCCGCCCAGTTCCATGGTCACGCGCTTCATGTGCTGACCGGCCATGGCGGCGAGCTGCTTGCCCACTGGGGTGGAGCCGGTGAAGGTGATCTTGCGGATGACCGGGTGCGCGATCAGGTAGGTGGAGATGTCGGCCGGCGTGCCATAGACCAGACCCAGCACGCCGGGCGGCAGGCCGGCATCGGCGAAGGCGCGCACCAGTTCGGCGGGCGCGGCCGGCGTTTCTTCCGGCGCCTTGACGATCATGGAGCAGCCGGTGGCCAGCGCGGCGGCCAGCTTGCGCACCACCTGGTTGATGGGGAAGTTCCAGGGCGTGAAGGCGGCCACCGGCCCGATTGGGTCCTTCAGCACCATCTGGCGCATGGCCAGGTTGCCGCGAGAAGGCACGATGCGGCCATAGACGCGCAGGCCTTCGTCGGCGAACCAGTCGATGATGTCCGCACCCGCCAGCACCTCGCCCTTGGCCTCGGCCAGCGGCTTGCCTTGTTCGAGCGTGAGCAGCCGGGCGATGTCGCCCGCCCGCTCGCGCAACAGCGCAGCGGCTGCGCGCATCGTCTTCGAGCGGTTGATGGCTGGCGTGTCGCGCCAGGTCTCGAAGCCTTTTTGTGCCGCCTCCAGCGCCAGGTCCAGGTCGGCCTGGCGGGCGTGCGCCACGCGGCCAATTTCCTGGCCGGTGGCCGGGTTGAACACCGCCAGCGATTCGCCAGCAGCGGCTTCGCGCCATTGGCCGTGGATGAAGAGAAGCGTGTTGGGATAGCTCATGTTGGGTTCCTGGAATGAAGCGCATCGGTGGCTTGGACCGGGGACCATACCAGTTGCGCCGCCACCGCGTGCAGCCCTGGTGATTCAGGAGGAGAGCAGAACTTTTCTCTGTTCGCGAAGGAACGGCCGGTCGATCTGATCCGCCAGCAGGGCGATCGTGTTCCCGTCCACACCCGTTGCTGAGAAATGCAACTGCCAGCCGTCCACCACGACCGCCACGCGTCGGGCCTCTTCTCGCGCCTCACGCCCGGTCAGACCATAGGACGCCGCCATCGACAAGGCGTTGGTCACGCTGCTCTCTGAGCCGTCCTCGCCGACCCCCATGGACTGGTAGCCCAGCGCCTGGCCAGTGGGCAATACGTCGAAGGCGGGGCTCAGCCGGTATTGCTGGTTGTCCATTGCCAGCAGCGCGTGGTTCTTCTCGTGGTCGTCCGTGTTGTCAATGAGGATGTTGAACACCAGTCGGCGAAACAACTCCTGCATGTCCTGCCGGTGCAGGTCCTCGGTCACCACGCCACGGCGGCGCAACCACTGGGCCAGTGCGGGGTAGCTCATCTCGCTGCTTGCTGCGCGCAGCGCCACATGGGCAGAAATGGCGTGCAGGCGCTGGTCCTGAGCGCGGTCAAAGCGTTCAACGGCCACCGCAGTTCCCCGGGCCAGCGCAATGGCACGTGTGCGCGCGACACGGATGCCGGCCATGGTGGCCAGGGTCATGCTCGCATGTTCGATCAAGCCCTCGTGGGAGCCAGATTCGTCGCCAAACTTCAACACCCAGGCATGTCCGTCCACCTGCATCAGCGCCTTGGGCCGCGCGCCGCCCATGGTGGCGCCAGGCGCGATCAGGCGGCGCTCGTGCTCCTGCATCGGCGCGCCGATCTGCACCTTTCGGACCAATGCGTGGACTTGCTCAACTTCGCCCAGGGTGGGCAAGGCGGGCTGTGCGTGGGGGACGTAACGATCGGTGTCGGTGGACACGCCGAGTGCCCCGAAGCGGTCGTCCCCGGTGAAGTACAGCAGTTCCAGCAGGGACATTCGTGGCGGTCGCTCCAGCAGCCGGATCACGCGCTCACCCCATCGGTCGGGCCTGGCATCGTCCACCGCACCTGCCGCGCTGTCTTTTTCAGAGGGCAGGTGCTCGCGGTCCAGCAGAGGCAGGTCCTCGCTGAGCGCAAAGCCGTGGCGCAACCAATGAGTTGCATAGCGAAGCGAAACGCCACGACCAGACATCACCAGATTCAACTCACCCACCAGTACGGGTTGTTCAGGCCGACCGAGGTACCAGAGGTACAGGGTGTCGCTTGGCTGGTAGGGCATGGAAACGCTCAGGTGCGTGGAGTGGAGGTCTTGCGCGCCAGATTGGCATGAATGGACGCCTGGGAGCGCACGGCGCGCGTGCGACGCGCGGCTCGGATGTCAATTTCCAATGCGCCGACATCCTGCTCTGGCGCCGCGAGTTCGCCCAGCGCCTGAACCCTGCCCATCATCCAGAGTGCGGTGGCGAGGATGCCAGCGCTCACCCCGGGATCGCCGTGCTCCAGGCGCGCGAGCGTGGGCACCGACACCCCCAGGCGCCCCGCCCATTCACGCTGCGATTCCTTGCGCCGCACCCGCGCAAGCGCCAGATGTTCGCCCAGACGCGCCAACGCTGCAGTGGCCTCAGGCGGGAGGGTTTGTAAGGCACTCGACACTTTGGACATCTATTAAATTTACCATATCAAATGTTTTGAGAAAGTTTATATTGCATTTGGTATGTCAGCCACCTTGCCGCAACACCCTCCGGTACTGCACCGCCTCGGCCACATGGCCCGCGCCCACCCCGTCTGCGCCCGCCAGGTCGGCGATGGTGCGGGCCACGCGCAAGGCCCGGTGGGTGCTGCGCGCGCTCCAGCCCAGGCGGGTGGCGGCCTTGTGCAGGAACTGGATGGCGGCGGCGTCGGCGCGGGCGTGGTCGGTGAGCGCCTGTCCGGCCAGGGCCTGGTTGGCGGCGCCTTGCCGGGTGTGGGCCCGCTCGCGCGAAGCCATCACGCGCTCGCGCACCGCAGCGCTGCTCTCGCCCTTCGTTTGGTTGTCGAACAGCTCGCCGGGTGCCAGCGCAGGCACTTCCACGTGGAGGTCGATGCGGTCGAGCAGCGGGCCGCTGAGCTTGCCTTGGTACCGCGACACCTGCTCAGGCGTGCACCGGCAGGCCCGGGTGGGGTGGCCCAGGAAGCCGCAAGGGCAGGGGTTCATGGCGCCGACCAGCTGGAAACGCGCCGGAAATTCGCTTTGCATGGCGGCCCGGGAAATCCGGATGTGCCCGGTCTCCAGCGGCTGGCGCAAGGCCTCCAGCGCGGTGCGCGGAAACTCCGGCAACTCATCCAGAAAGAGCACGCCGTGGTGGGCCAACGAGATCTCTCCCGGCCTCGGAGGTGAGCCCCCACCCACGAGCGCGACTGCGCTGGCACTGTGGTGGGGTGCGCAGGTGGGCCGCTGGGCCCAGCGGTCGAGTGTGAAGCGGCCGGCCAGCGAGGCCACGGCCGCGCTCTCCAGCGCCTCGGTGGTGTTCATCGGTGGCAGCAGGCCGGCGAAGCGCTGCGCGAGCATCGATTTGCCCGAGCCCGGCGGCCCCACCATCAAGAGGCTGTGGCCGCCTGCCGCCGCAATCTCCAGCGCGCGCCGCGCGGCCGCCTGGCCTTTCACATCGGCGAGGTCGGCACAGAGCGGCTCCACGGCAACCGCCGTCGGCATCAGGCGCGCCCAGCCGCCATCGTCGGGCGCCTCGGCCGCGTTTTCCTTGCCCTCGGGCAGAAAGCGGGCCACCACGTCCAGCAGATGGCGGGCGCGGTACACCTCCGCCTGGGGCACCAGCGCCGCTTCTTCGGCGCTGCCGGGCGGCAGCACAAGCCTGGCTTGGGCGTCGTGCGGGCCGGCGTCGCGGTGCAGGGCCAGGCTCATGGCCAGGGCTCCGCGCACCGGGCGCAGCTCGCCGCCCAGCGAGAGCTCGCCGGCGAACTCCCAGCCCGCCAGCCGCGCGCCGGAGATCTGGCCGCTGGCGGCAAGGATGCCCAGCGCAATCGGCAAGTCGAAGCGGCCCGAGTCCTTGGGCAGATCGGCGGGGGCCAGATTGACCGTGATGCGTTTGCTCGAAGGGAACTCGAGCCCGGCGTTGGCAATGGCCGAGCGCACGCGCTCGCGCGCTTCCTTGACTTCGGTGTCGGCCAGGCCCACCAGGGTGAAGCTGGGCAGGCCATTGGCCAGATGGACTTCTACACAAACCGGACGCGCCTCCAGGCCGAGCAGCGCCCGGCTGCGCACCAATGACAAACCCATCGCCAATTTCTCCCCGTTTCGGTGCATTTTCGAGGTTCGACAGTGTGAAGCGACACGGTCAGAGCACTGCACTTGTTTGGTGCGCACGGCTTTGGGCTGACAGGCCCGGCCGCTGCAAAGGCGCGGATGATGGCACAGGTGCTGTGGCAGCGCCGATACCGGATACCGGCACTGGCATGGGGCGCATCGGGGGGCCATCCATTGGACAGACCAGGGAGAAGCGCGGCGGCCCCGTTGGCATGGTCCGTGCTTGGGGGTGTAAGCGATTGATTCAAAACCAGGGAGTTCCCATGAAACAGTCCGCCTTCCGTGTTTGGTCTGCCCCTGGGGTGGATCAAGCCCGTTTCACCACCGGTGTCGGCCTTGCGGTCTGAGCACCCTCCTGTTCTAGAAGAGGAATCACAGCATGAAAATGGTTTCAGCCATCATCAAGCCGTTCAAGCTGGACGAGGTGCGAGAAGCACTTTCCAGCATGGGCGTGCAAGGCATCACCGTCACCGAGGTCAAGGGGTTTGGTCGCCAGAAGGGGCACACCGAGCTGTACCGCGGCGCTGAATACGTGGTCGATTTCCTGCCCAAGGTGAAGATCGAAGCGGCCGTGTCCGACGAGCTCGTCGAGCGCGTGATCGAAGCCATCGAAGGTGCAGCACGCACCGGCAAGATCGGCGACGGCAAGATTTTCGTCACCTCCCTGGAACAGGTGGTGCGCATCCGGACCGGCGAGACCGGCAAGGAAGCGCTCTGATCGCCGCCACTGGAAAAGAAAGATCACCGAAATGAAAAAACTCATTGCAACCCTGTTCCTGGGCGCCGGCCTGGCCTTTGGTGGCCTCAACGCCATCGCTCAAACCGCAGCACCGCCGGAAGCGCCTGCGGCCTCTGCGCCTGCTACCACCGAAGCGCCTGCTGCCATGCCGGCGCCAGCCGCCGAGGCACCTGCTGCTGCCGCACCTGCCGAGGCACCCGCCGAAGCCGTGAAGGAAACCATGGACAAGGGCGACGTGGCCTGGATGATGATTTCCACCGTGCTCGTCGTCCTGATGGTCGTGCCCGGCCTGGCCCTGTTCTACGGCGGCCTGGTCCGCAGCAAGAACATGCTGTCGGTGCTGATGCAGGTGATGGTGGTGTTCTCCCTCATCGTCGTGCTGTGGGCCATTTACGGCTACAGCCTGGCGTTCGGCGGAGAAGGCCTGATCATCGCCAACCTCGACAAGGTGTTCCTGCTGGGCATCAAGTCCGACACCATGGCCGCCACCTTCACGCCCGGCGTGGTGATTCCCGAGCTGATCTTCGTGACCTTCCAGGCCACGTTTGCCGGCATCACCTGCGCGCTGATCGTGGGCTCGTTCGCCGAGCGCATGAAGTTTGCTGCCGTGCTGTTGTTCTGCGCCCTGTGGTTCACCTTCAGCTACATCCCGATCGCTCACATGGTCTGGGGCGCTGGCGGCTACCTGTTCGACAAGGGCGCACTGGACTTCGCAGGCGGCACCGTGGTGCACATCAACGCCGCCATGGCGGGCCTGGTGGGCGCGTACATGCTGGGCAAGCGCCTGGGCTACGGCAAGGAATCGATGGCGCCTCACAGCCTGACGCTGACCATGGTCGGTGCCTCGCTGCTGTGGGTGGGCTGGTTCGGCTTCAACGCCGGCTCCAACCTGGAAGCCAACGGCGGTGCGGGTCTCGCCTTCATCAACACGCTGCTGGCCACCGCCGCTGCCGTGCTGGCCTGGTGCATCGGTGAAGCGCTGGGCAAGGGCAAGGCGTCCATGCTGGGCGCGGCTTCCGGCGCCGTCGCCGGTCTGGTGGCCATCACCCCGGCCTGCGGTTCGGTCGGCCCCATGGGCGGCATCATCATCGGCCTGGTTGCCGGCTTCCTGTGCCTCTGGGGCGTCAACGGCCTCAAGAAGATGCTGGGCGCGGACGACTCGCTCGATGTGTTCGGCGTGCACGGCGTGGGCGGCATCGTGGGCGCGCTGCTCACCGGTGTGTTCTCCGCCGGTTCTCTGGGTGGCATCAAGGGCGACGACTATTCCATCGGCAGCCAGCTGCTGATTCAGGCCGAAGGCGTGCTGATCACCATCGTGTGGTCCGGTGTCGTGGCCTTCGTCTGCTACAAGATCGTCGACATGATGATCGGCCTGCGGGTGACGGAAGAAGCCGAACGCGAAGGTCTGGACATCACGGCCCACGGCGAGACCGCCTACAGCCGCTGATTCTTCGCGAATCCATCAAGGTTGATGTGAAACCCGCGTGCCGCAAGGCGCGCGGGTTTTTTTACTTATGATGCGCGCCCGGACACCACAACATTCAGGAGGAACCATGTCCCATGTCCAGCCGCGCCTCTTCGTCGTCGCCCTGCTTGCCGCCCTGAGCGTGGGTGGCCTGGCCGCCCAGACCACAGGCAGCGATGGCAAACGCAAGCCGCCATCCAAGGTCACCTTCCACAAGGCGCCTTCCGAAGAAAGCCCGCAGGCGCGCGAGAAGCGCCTCAAGCGCGAGTGCAAAGGCCGGCCCAACGCGGGCATGTGCAAGGGCTACACCCGATAGCGACACTGGCGGCGGGTACATTCAGCAACGTCGCACCACCACTGGGTTGACGCCATGACGCTTGAGCAGGCCATCATTCTTCTGATCGTGGCGATGCTGGTCGGTGGCTTCCTCTGGGGGCGCTGGCGGCACGACCTGGTTGCCGTGGGTGCGCTCCTTGCCTGCGTGATCACAGGCCTGGTTTCTACGGACGCCGCGTTCAGCGGGTTGGGGCACCCGGCCGTGATCACGGTGGCCTGCGTCCTGATCATGAGCAAGGCCTTGCAGATGTCAGGGGCGGTGGACGTGATCGCACGTCTCGCCATCCCCTCCAAAGCGGGTCCCACGCTCAGCCTGGCGGCGCTCATGGGCATCGGCGCCTTGCTTTCAGGTTTCATGAACAACGTGGGCGCGATGGCCCTTCTGATGCCGGTGGCCCTCAAGACCGCCGCGCGACTCGAACTGCCCCCTGGCAGGCTGCTGATGCCCTTGGCGTTCGGCACCATCCTGGGCGGCATGACCACATTGATCGGCACGCCGCCCAACCTGATCGTTTCGGGCTACCGGTCAACCGCGGGCCTGGGCAGCGGCCCGTTTGGCATGTTTGACTTTTCCGCCATCGGCGTGCCGGTGGCGGTGTTGGGGATCGTCTTTATCGCGCTGGTCGGTTGGCGCCTGGTGCCCAGTCGCAAACAGGCAGGCATCGACGGGTTCGACACGGGCGCCTACCTGACGGAAGCGCGGATCCTTGAAGACGGTGCGTCGGCCGGCAAGACGCTGGGCGAAACGGAAAAGGTGCTGGAGGAGGCCGGAGCGCAAGTGGTTGGACTCGTGCGCAACGAAATGCGGATCAACGCGCCCAACCCGCAACGCACCCTGCTGGCGGGGGACATTCTGGTGATCGAGGCCACTGCAGACACGCTGGCCACGCTGTTGTCTTCGCTGGGGCTCAAACTGGAGGAAGCCGGTCGGCCTGCGAAGCCCGGGGCGCAAGAAGAAGAAAGCATCGCCGAATCGGGTGACGACGAGGACGACGAGGACGACGACGCCAGCAAGCCAGCGCCATCCGACGCGTCTGCCGAGATCGTGCTGATCGAACTGGTGGTCCTTCCCGGAGCTTCCCTTGCCGGCCGATCGGCCATCGACATCAACCTTCGAACGCGCTACGGACTCAACCTGCTGGCGGTGTCGCGGCAGGGCAACCGGTCCATTGAACGGCTCAGGGCATTGGCCCTGCGTCCTGGCGACATCCTCCTCCTCCAGGGCCCGCCTGCCGCCATCTCGGAATTTGCAACCGACACCGGTTGCGTCCCACTGGCAGAGCGCGATCTGCTGATCCCCAACAAGCGCAAAGCCATACTGACCTCACTCATCATGCTGCTCGCTGTTGGCGTGGCTGCGGCCGGCTTGTTGCCAGCGTCGATCTCCTTCATGGCTGGCGTACTCGTCATCCTTCTTTTGCGGCTGCTTCCCCTGCGTCAGGTCTATGAGGCCGTCGATTGGCCGGTCATCGTGCTTCTGGGTGCGCTCTTTCCTGTTGCCAATGCGCTGCAAACCACGGGCGCTGCCGATCTGGTTGCGCGCGCCCTCATGGGATGGATTGCCAACGGAAATGCAACGATCGCGCTGGCCCTGGTGCTGGTGGTGACGATGTTTCTTTCCGATGTGATGAACAACGCGGCCACCGCAGCCGTCATGTGTCCCGTGGCGATCGGAAGCGCTTCGACACTCGGCGTCGATCCCGATGCGTTTCTCATGGCCGTGGCCATCGGCGCCTCTTGCGCTTTCCTGACACCCATCGGGCACCAGAACAACACGTTGATACTCGGACCGGGGGGCTTTCGTTTTGGCGACTACTGGAAACTGGGTCTGCCGCTGGAGCTGCTGGTGGTGGCCATCAGTTTGCCGCTTCTTCACATCGTGTGGCCGTTGCGCTGACACTTTCCAGCGAGACGCTGCGCTGCCGGCGCATTCCATTCAATAGCCGCGTGCAAAATATTCACGGCGGTCGCATGCCCGACCGCTACCATCGCCGTCATGTCAGTCAGTCCCCATGACCTCCCCGGCGCTTTGATCGAACAGGTGCGCAGCGCCGCTGCGCAGGGCACCCCGTTGCGCATCACGGGTGGCAACACCAAGCGCTTCCTGGACGAAGGCGTGCGTGGCGAATCGCTGAGCACCACCGGCTGGACCGGCATCGTGAGCCACGAGCCGAGCGAACTGGTGGTGACGGTGCGCGCGGGCACGCCGCTGGCCGAGCTGGAAGCTGTGCTGGCCGAACAGGGCCAGTGCCTGCCCTTCGAGCCGCCCCACTTCGCGAGCGGTGGCACGGTGGGCGGCATGGTGGCTGCCGGCCTGGCCGGGCCGGCGCGAGCGAGCGTTGGCACGGTGCGCGACTACGTGCTGGGTGCGCGCTTCATCAACGGGCGCGGCGAACTGCTCACCTTCGGCGGCCAGGTTATGAAGAACGTGGCAGGCTACGACGTGAGCCGCGTGCTCGCCGGCTCCCTGGGCCAGCTCGGCGTGATCACCGAAGTGAGTCTGAAGGTGCTGCCGTTCGCGCCGTCCGAAGCCACACTGGTGTTCGAGCTCGGTCAGCACGAGGCGCTGGAGCAACTGCATCGCTGGGGAGGGCAGCCCCTTCCGTTGAACGCTTCATGCTGGGTCAAGGACGACACGCAACCCAGCGCGCCCGATCTGTTGTTTGTGCGCCTGCGCGGCGCGGTGGCGGCGGTGGAGGCGGCGTGTGCACGCCTGCTGCGCGAGGCCGGCGGCACGCGCATGGACAACGCGCAGGCCGGTCCGGACTGGGCGCTTTGTCGCGATCAGCGGCTGCCGTTCTTCATCGCGCCATCACCCGACTTGTGCCTGTGGCGCCTGTCGGTGCCGCAGACCGCGCCGGTGATTCCACTGCCCTGGGCGCAACTCATTGAATGGCAGGGCGCGCAGCGCTGGTTGTGGGCGCCTGCAAGTGCGGCGGCTGAGATCCGCGCCGCCACCGCAGCGGTGAACGGCCATGCCACGCTGTTTCGCGCGGGGGCCGATGGCACTCAAGGCGTGCCGCGCTTCGACGCGCTCACCCCCGCCATCGCCACCATCACCCAGCGCCTGCGCGCCGAATTCGATCCGAACCAGATCTTCGGCCGGCCCGCCTGAGCACGCCCCATGCAAACCCAGCTCTCCCCCGAATACCAGCAGCGCGCCGACGGCCAGGCGGCCGAGGCGATCTTGCGCAAGTGCGTGCACTGCGGCTTCTGCACCGCCACCTGTCCCACCTACCAGTTACTCGGCGACGAACTCGACGGACCGCGCGGGCGCATCTACCTCATCAAGCAGGTGCTCGAAGGCGCGGAGCCCACGCGCAAGACCCAGTTGCACCTGGACCGATGCCTCACCTGCCGCAACTGCGAAACCACCTGCCCCAGTGGCGTGGACTACGGCCACCTGGTCGACATCGGCCGCAAGGTCGTCGATGAGAAAGTGGCGCGGCCGGCGGGTGAAAGCGCTGTGCGCTGGTTGTTGAAGGAAGGCCTGCCCTCGCCACTGTTCGGCCCGGCGATGAAGCTCGGTCAACTGGTTCGCCCGCTGCTGCCCGCGTCGCTCAAGAACAAGGTGCCCGCGCCCCAGGCTGCCGGGCGCTTGCCCACGGCCACGCATGCGCGCAAGGTGTTGCTGCTCGCTGGCTGCGTGCAGCCAGCCATGATGCCCAACATCCACGCCGCCACCGCGCGCGTGCTGGATGCCGCCGGCATTCAGGGTGTGACCGCACCACAGGCCGGCTGCTGCGGCGCGGTGAAGTTCCACCTCAACGACCAGGACGGCGGCAAGGCGCAGATGCGCGCGAACATCGATGCGTGGTGGCCCTATATAGATAGAGGTGTTGAGTCCCTCGTGATGAACGCCTCCGGCTGTGGCGTGACGGTGAAGGAATACGGCCACATCCTGGCCGACGACCCGGCGTACGCGGAACGCGCCGCGCGCGTGAGCGCCCTCACGCGAGACCTGAGCGAATTGCTGCCCGAGCTGGTGCCGGCGCTGCGCCCGAAGCTGAGGCAAGCGCCCGATGCCTCACGCATCATCGCCTTCCACCCACCCTGCACGCTGCAACATGGCCAGCAGCTCAAGGGCGGGGTGGAGCAGCACCTGGCCGCGCTCGGCTTCACCGTGCAGGTGGCCAGGAACGAGGCCCACCTGTGCTGTGGCTCAGCCGGCACCTACTCGGTGCTCCAGCCCGAGATCGCCTACACCCTGCGCGACCGCAAGCTCGGCCACCTCGACGAACTGAAGCCCGCCGTGATCGCCAGCGCCAACATCGGCTGCATCACGCACCTGCAGAGCGGCACCGCCACACCGGTGCGGCACTGGGTGGAAGTGCTCGACGACGCGCTGGGCGGCCACGCGGCATGATCCCCGCGCTCGCCGCCCTGCTCGCGTGCCAGTTGCTGGGCGAGGTGGTGGTGCGGTGGGCGGCCCTGCCGGTGCCCGGGCCCGTGGTGGGCCTGGCCTTGCTGCTGGCCGGGCTGGCGCTGCGGTCGAAGTGGGTGGACGCGATCAAACCCACCTCTCAGGGTTTGCTGCAACACCTCTCGTTGCTCTTCGTGCCCGCCGGTGTGGGCGTGATGCAGCACCTGCAACGGCTGGGCAACGAAGCGCTGGCGATCGGTGTCGCGCTGGTCGTGAGCACGTTCGTAGGACTGGCGGTCGCGGCCTGGGTGATGATCTGGCTCATGCGCCGGCAGGGAGAGCGCAATGGCCCCTGAATCGCCGCAGCGTCTGGTCGATATCTGGGTCTACCTCTCGGCCACGCCGCTGCTCGGCCTCACCCTCACGCTCGTGGTCTACCAGGCCGCGTTCATGCTGTACAGGCGCTGCGGCTTTCATCCGCTGGCCAACCCCGTGCCGCTGGCCGTGCTGGTGCTGGCCACGCTGCTCTGGGCCACCAGCACGCCCTACGCCACCTACTTTGAAGGCGCGCAGTTCGTGCACTTCCTGCTCGGCCCCGCCACGGTGGCCCTCGCCGTGCCGCTGTTCGAACAGATGCACCGCCTGCGCCGCCTCGCTCTGCCACTGCTCGGCGCGCTGGTGGCCGGCGTGCTGGCCACCACCACCACCGCCATCGTACTGGCCTGGGCACTCGGCGCCTCCACCGCCACCATCGCCTCGCTCGCGCCCAAGTCCGTCACCATGCCCGTGGCCATGGGCATCGCAGAAAAGATCGGCGGCCTTCCCTCGCTCACCGCCGTGCTCGTCATGGGCACCGGCGTGCTCGGCGCCGTCGGCGCGCGATACCTGTTCGACGCCCTGCGCATCCGCGACCCGGCGGTGCGCGGCTTCGCCCTGGGCACCATCGCCCACGGCATCGGCACCGCGCGGGCGTTTCAGGAAAGCGAAGAGACGGGCGCTTTCGCGGGATTGGCAATGGGGCTGAGCGCGCTGTTCAGTGCGCTGGTGCTGCCGTCGCTGGCGGGGTTGATGCTGCGGTGGGTGTAGCTGCGGCGAAGTCTGCTTAAAGCCGCTGTCCGATCACATCCCGATACCGCCGGCTGCAAGGCACGGTGGATCCGTCGCGCAGGTGCAGCCGCGCGTCCCCACTGTCCAGCGGCTCGATCTCGGCGATGTGATCCAGATTCACCGCATGGCTGCGGTGCACACGGACGAAGCGCTCGGGGTCGAGTTGTTGCAGGAACTCGGTGAGGGTGGCGCGCAGCAGGTAGTCGTGCCCGTTGACGTGCAGCCCCACGTAGTTGCCCTGCGCCTGCACCCACGCGATGTCGGAGGCGGCCACCAGAAATTCGCGCCGCAGTTTGCGGACGAGGAAGCGCGCGGGCCGGGGCTCGGGCTGTGGGGCTGCTTCCGCCCCCGGGGCGGGTTCGGGAGCGTCGAGCACCCGGGCCTCGCCGGTGAGGCGCAGCATCAGGAAACGGTAGCTCAACAGCGCCGCCAGGATCATGGCGTAGGTGCGCACGTCTTTCAGGTATTCGTAGGCGAGCTGCACCGACCACGGGCCGAAGTCGTAGCGCTCGCCCATCAAGGCGTAGCCGGCCTGGCGCAGCCACCACATGCCCGCCACATGCAATGCGCAGAACACCAGGCTGGCCAGCAGGTGCATGGGCAACGCGGTGCGCAGGGTGTCCCAGCGAATCGGAAAACGACGCTCGAACCACACGATGGCCGGGATCAGCGCGCCGATGACGAGTGCGCTGGTCGCCTCCCACAGCACCGGTTCCCAAAGCGCGGGCTGCCTGGCGGCCACGCGGTCCAGGTCCATCCAGGTCACCACGCTGTTGAAGGCCGCCTGCAGGGTGAGCACAAACACCCAGAAGGCCACCTCGACCGGGCGGCGGACCGCGAGATAGCGAGCGAACCAGTGGGAAGCGGGGGTCATGGCCGCGAGTCTAGGACCTGTGAGCGACCCCCTGTATCCGCCACTCGTCACAGCCGGCCCGCGAACCGTCCCAATCCCGGGGGTGAACCGGCCGCCGGCCCCAAGAATCGTCGGCTTCGAGCCTGCTGGAGAGAATCCTGATGAACCGCCGACACGACATCGATGCCCTGCGCGCCCTGGCGTTTGCCATGGTCATCGTCTACCACGTGGGCATGTACTACGTGGCCGACTGGCACTGGCACATCAAGAGCCCGCACGCCGCCGAGTGGCTGCAGTGGCCGATGCGCGCGGTCAACCTCTGGCGCATGGACCTGGTGTTCCTGATCTCGGGCGTCGCCTTCGGTTTTCTGCGGCGCGGCTTTTCACCGCTGCGGCTGATCGGTGCGCGCAGCCTGCGCCTGTTGTTGCCGCTGGCTTTCGGTATGGTGGTGGTGGTGCCTTACCAGCCCTACGTGCAGATGCTGACGCAGGGCCACGTCGAGCCCGGCTTTGCCGCGTTCCTGGCGCGCTACTACACCGGTGGCCCGTGGCCGAAGGGTGCCTTTGATGGCTCGGACTTCGGCGTCACCTGGAACCACCTCTGGTACCTGCCCTACTTGTGGCTGTACACGGTCTTGCTGGCGCTGCTCTCGCCCGCACTGGACTCGGCCCCCGGCCAGCGGCTTCGGCTGGCCTTCACGCGCCTGCGCGGTGCCGCACTGCTGGTGCTGCCCGTGCTGCCGCTTGGCCTGTATTCGCTCACGCTGTGGCCGCGCTTCCCGCCCACGCACGATTTGATCCACGACGCCTGGCTGCACGCGGTGTATTTCACGCTGTTTCTCTATGGCCACTGGCTCGGCGTGGACGCAGGCCTCTGGGCCGCGCTGCGCCGCCTTCGCTGGACCGCGCTGGCCCTGGCGATGGGCGCGTTCGCGCTGCACGTGGGTCTGCGCACTACACTCGCCACCGCCGATCCGCTCTGGCGCCAGGCGGCTCGGCTGGTGGCAGATTTCTATCTGTGGACCAGCCTCGTCGCCGTGCTCGGCTGGGCCCACCACACGCTCAACCGGCCATGGCCCTGGCTGGCCTGGGCCAATGAGTCCGTGTATCCGTGGTACGTCCTGCACCAGACCTTGATCATCCTGCTCGCGGTGCAGCTGGCGCCACTGGGTCTGGGCCCGGTGGTGGAGCCGGCCTTGCTGCTTCTGGGCACCGCGCTGGGCTGCTGGTTGATCACCGACGCGCTGGTGCGTCGCGTCGCCTGGCTGCGTCCGCTGTTTGGCCTCAGGCCGCGAGCGCTGCCTCCACATCCGAGGCCAGCTTCTCCGGCGCGTCCTGGGGCGCGTAGCGCCTGATCACGCGCCCGTCCTTGCCCACCAGGAATTTCGTGAAGTTCCACTTGATGGCCTTGCTCCCCAGCATGCCCGGCGCTTCGGCGGTCAGCCACTGGTAGAGCGGGTGGGCGGCATCGCCGTTGACGTCGATCTTGCTCATCATGGGAAAGCTCACGCCGTAGTTGAGCTGGCAGAAGCTGGCAATCTCGTCGTCGCTGCCCGGGTCCTGGCTGCCGAACTGGTTGCAGGGAAAACCGAGCACCACCAGGCCCCGGCTGCCGTAGGTCTGGTGCAGCTTTTCCAGCCCGCCGAACTGGGGCGTGAAGCCGCAGGCGCTGGCGGTGTTCACGATCAACAAAGGCTTGCCGCGGAACTGCGCCAGGGGCGTGGGCTTGCCGTCGATGGACTGGGCTTCGAAGTCGTAGATGCTGCTCATGGCGGGCTCCTTGGGGGTGGGGGGGCTGTGCCGGATTGTGGCGCCGGCGCCGAATTGACGACGAAAGTGTCACAGTCTGCGCGCTCGGGTATGGCGCCGCGCTGGCACATCTGCGGTCTTCGCGGGCATACTGCCTCGAAACATCTAAAAACAAACCGAGGCGGGTGATGGTGGCATACACAGTCGCGCTGGTGGGCTTCTCACAGGCGGAGTCGTCCACGTTCGAATCCTTTCTTCGCCTCGCGGCGCGCCGTCCTCCGGGCTATCGCGTGCAGGACGAGGTGATGGACGCGCAAATATTGGTGGTCAACGCCGACAACGCACAGGCCCTGCACCTGGTGCGTTACGCCGACCTGCCCGGCAAGGTGCTGCTGGTGGGCAATACCGATGGCGGCACCGGCTGGCCCTTGCAGCGCAAGCCCGTGCGGCTGGTGAGCGTGCTGGCCGCGCTCGACGGCATCGTGGGCGCCAGCTCTGCACCTGCGCCGGCCAGGAAGCGATCAGGCAACTCCGGCTTCCACGCCACCGAGCCTTACCAGGCGTCCCAGCTCCAGGGGCTGGACGCCAGCATGCGCCGCGCGGGCAGCCGTCGCGGGGCCGACACCGAGTTTCCGCCCACCCGCCCCATGCTGCGCGAGACAGCGTCGCGGGCAGCACCCGCCGCATCGGCGCACCCCGCTGCCAACGCCGGGCGCACTGGCGTGATGCGAATGACCGATTTCGGCGGCCTTGACGAACTGCCCTCGCCACCCGCGCCCGCGGCGCGTTCCA
>Ga0070754_10000654_pt1 | contig 31136 bp, 16 predicted proteins | sample VirMetDEL_Sep_01_FD_75181 | JGI IMG/M metagenome (GOLD analysis project Ga0070754, IMG submission 75181) | Aqueous microbial communities from the Delaware River and Bay under freshwater to marine salinity gradient to study organic matter... | ecosystem: Environmental > Aquatic > Marine >...
CGAAAAGCCCGATCAATCATCTGCTCAACCAGAATACGACAGAGAGTCTGAGAACCCAATATTAAATGGTGGCCAACGACCTGAAAAAGGACCTTCAATAAATACTATTGTAGGCAAATTAATCACAGCAGAACCTTATATAGGTCATGGTCAGTATGATCCTAGCTCAGAAGATCCTTCCAGTATAGTAGAAGACGAGACTGTAGAGAATGAAACATTAGAAAACCAAGTGGACCCAACAGACGACACACCAGCAGATGCTGACACTCCTGAAGGGACAAAAATAGGTAAAGGATTTGCAGAAGCAAAAGATAAATTCGGAGAGGTTAAATCAGTTTACGATGAATATAATGCAACACTAAGTAATTTTATGTCATTAAAAGATGTTAATTTAGCAAGTTTGGAAGGTATCACTAAAGTAGCAGAAACATTAGGCATTGCTATTCCTCCTTATAGGGTTCCAACAACCAATTCTATAATGCAAAAAATTATAGGACAAAGTAAAATATTAACAGATTTAGAAGCAAAACTGAAACAATTTTCTTTAGATGGATTAGGATTACCTCTTGATTTACAAGATACTGTTGTAAAAGGTATGAAGAATGATATTGGTGGTGTCATCAATGATGTAACAGGCGGTAAAGCAGACGAATTTAAAAACGCAGTAAAATCTAAAATTCAGGGCGGTGGATAATGGCAGATAATATATTTGACACAGTAGTTGAAAGACTAGAAAGTAAAGGTATAGACGTATACATAGACGGTCCTACCATAATTTATATTCACAAAAAAACAGGCACTAAACTTGTAGAATTTATAGATGGATTAGGTCCTACAGGGCAAAGATTGGCATTAGAAGCAAACTTAAAGAAAGCAATTAAAGACATACAAAATTTAGTAAATGTGCCACTTAACCAAAACCAGATTGGTGCTCTAGCAAGTTTTGTGTCTCACATAGGTGTGGATAATTTTGCAAAAAGTAAAGTATTAAGAGCATTAAACGAAAGACGATATGAAGCAGTACCAAAACTTATGCAGGCATTCAGAGTAGGTAGAGTAGGTAAAAATCCTAGAGCCACCGTGAGAGCAGATTATGTTTCAAGAAGAAAATATGAAGCAGAATTATTTGCAACTCCTGAGCATTTAAACTGGCAAGTAGAATTGGATGATGTTGAGGCGACTTTATATCCTGCTCAAAGAAGTTTAAATTTTGCGGAATTACGGGCAATTCTAAGACTTGCTAAAAAACGTGCCTACAATAAATTAGGAATTTTCTTTTAAGCAGTCTTTAGTATTTCTTTTTTAAGATCAGCATTTTCAACAAGCAATCTATATTTTTGTTCTTGCTCTTCTGCAACTGCTTTTTCCAACAATTTAATATGAGCTCTTAAATTGTTATTCTCATTGTTTTTTTCAACGAGCATAATTCTTAATTCTTCTTCAAGTGTTTTATTCAACGTATTAGTATCTGCCATATTATTTCTCAAAAATTATATCCTGTAGTATTTGTGTTACATCGTTATTTAACAGAACACCACTATGCCCTGCTTCTATATAGATATTTTCGGTTTTTTTAAATTTAGGTGGTGTTGCAGATTGACTGGATACCGATATCATTCCGTCATTTGCATGGCCTCCTAAACCTGCTAATGGATTAGCACCTCCCGTGCAGACAATATTTGTGTGTTTTCCAGTAAAAGTTTTTTCCTGTAATAAACGCAATACGTCAGCACCAGGTTTGGTATTGTCAAACACTTTTCTATTTCTAAAAATCATAGATAGTATTCTTGCTACTGGTGTACCCTGCCAAGGAGTTGCTATTGTAATTAAATGATCTACTTTATTTGGATATACACTTGCATACCAACTTGCTAGTAATCCGCCGAAACTATGCCCAACTAATACTACCTTTTGTTTGCCCCATTCTCTTTCTTTTTGCATTCTCACATGTTCAACTAAATCGTAAGGATCTTGTTCCATATCGTATGCAGGTGCAAAGAATGGATGTTCTGGCATCTTTAATGTATAATAATTAAAGTTGTCAGGGTCTGCATTTGCCCCATGTAAATAGATCACATTTTTCATGTCGTTAGTTTAACATCTTAATTTAAAAAGTCAAGTGTTTATTAAAACTATATTTAACTATTATGATAAATACTTACATGGCAACATTGTTCAAAGGTTTCAGTACAGTAGATAAAAATAGGGCACCTTATACCCTTACCGATACAAATCTTATAAAAAGAGATTTGCTAAATCACTTCTATACCAAAAGAGGTGAACGAGTCATGAGGCCTAATTTTGGTAGCATAATTTGGGACATGTTAATGGAACCAGAAACACCAACATTACAAGAAGATATAAAAGATGATATAAAAAGAATTGTTGATTTAGATCCCAGAGTAGAACTGGAAAACATAATTTTATACATAACTGATCAAAGCATACGAGCAGAAGTTGTAATAAAATATTATAACATAGATCAAGCAGAAACTTTATTTTTAGAGTACAATAGAAGAAATGCAGAGGAATATTAATGGCATTAGTAAATAGACAGAATAATTTATTTGCGGCAGAAGACTGGAAAGTTGCATATAAGGCCTTTAGTGAAGTAGACTTCCAAGCATACGATTTCGACACTATGAGAACCAGTCTCGTAGAATATGTCAGAACGAACTTTCCAGAAAACTTTAACGATTATATTGAAAGTTCTGAATTCATTGCAATTATAGAATTATTGGCATTCTTAAGTACAAGTTTAGCATTTAGAATGGATGTTAATACTAGAGAAAATTTTCTAGAAACTGCAGAAAGAAGAGACTCTGTTTTCAAACTTGCAAGAATGCTGGGTTACAATCCCAAGAGAAATATTCCAGCAAGTGGTCTTATGAAAATTACTGCTGTTAGAACAAATGAGCCCTTAACAGATAGCCAAGGAAATCAATTATCTAATCAAAATATTTTTTGGGACGATGCTAACAATCCAGACAGTTACGAACAATTTATAACAGTACTGAATGCATCTATGGGATCTACAAATAGATTCTCAGCACCAGTTAAATCAGGTAAAGTTGCAGGAATAAACACAGAACAATATGAAATTAGTACACCTATAACGTCTCCTATTGCACATGCATTTACAATAAATGTAAACGGCATAACTAGAAATTTTGAAATAACAAATGGAGATTTCTTTGACAACCAATATTTTTATGAAAAACAACCTGACCCAACAAATAATTTTGGTCTGTTCTATCGAAACGATGGATTAGGATTATCCAGTAACAACACAGGTTTCTTTTTGTTATTTAAACAAGGACAATTAGCATTTGAAGACTTTAATTATGAAGTACCATTGCAAAATAGACTGCAGGATATAATTAAAAAGAATATTAATGAAACTGATGTTTATGTTCAGGAAGTCAATACACAGGGTGTTGTACAAAATCAATGGACAAAGATACCAAATACTGTTGGACAGACTTTAAACTATAACAGCAAGGCACTTAATACAAGAAATTTATATGCTGTAGAAAATTTAAACAATGACGGCATTAGAATTAAATTCCCTGATGGAAACTTTGGAAATGTGCCTAGTGGTATTTTTAGAGTATGGCATAGAACAAGTGATGGTGAAGTATTTTCTATACATCCTGATGATGCTAAAAGTCTAAATGTTTCTATACCATATGTAAATCAAACTGGTGAAGCATATTCACTAACACTTACATTTGGTTTAGAATCCACAGTAAACAATAGTTTACCCGCAGAAAGTTTACAGAATATAAAACAGAGAGCACCGCAAACATTCTATACACAAAATAGAATGGTGTCAGCACAAGATTACAATGTGTTTCCTTTAAGTCAAACAACGAACATCTTAAAACTTAAAGCAACAAATAGAACACATGCAGGACATAGTAGATATATAGATATAAATGATCCTACTGGAACATTTCAAAGTGTTGAAACATATACAGAAGATGGATATCTTTACAAAGACAATGATCCTATAACAAAGGAATTAACCGTAAGTGATAACAATACGCCTGCAGAAGTTGTAGATAATACTATTGTAAACTACTTAAAAGAACAAAGATTAAACAATGTAATATATGACACATTAAGAGAAAAATGGAACAATTTCATACCAACTAAATTCCAAACAGATACTCTTAATATTAGATGGAAACCTTTACCGGTAGCAACCGACAGCACAACAGGATATATGACTGAAACATTCAGTAGTGCAGATACTGTGGTTATGGTAAACAATACAGAATCAACCAGAGTATTTCAAGAAAATACCTTTGTTAAATTTGTAGATCCCACAAATATTGCAAACTACAAATGGGTAAGAATTACCGGTGTTCAAAACAATGGTGCATTGTCTAGTGGATTAAGCACGAGCATAGGCCCGTGGACACTCAGTGATCGTGTTAATTCCGATTGGAGAGCTGATGAAGTAATTGCAAGTTTAAGAAAAACGTTTACAGCCGCTGAACAAGTACTGATAGAAAACGCCTTGAGCAATAAAAGTACATTTGGTTTAGGCTTTGATTTAACGGATCAATCTTATTATATTATTTCAAATGCAGACTTACTTAAAACAGGAAGTTTAGGTATTCAAAACGCAAAAGACACAACTTTATCAGGATTAGATAACAGTTGGTTAATGTTATTTGAATATACTCCTATAAACAATAGTAGTTACAAATATAATGTTTCTATAAGAGGTTTATCTTACGTTGTTCAAAGTGCAAACGATTTAAAATTTTATAATGTAAAATCTGTTAAAGTAACAGATAACACAACCCAAGCAGTTAAAGATAGCATAACATTTAATACACTAAATTATAAACCAGGTGTAACAGAAACATTTGTATGGGCAGATTCGAATGACGATAGTGTTGCTGATGCTTGGCAAAGTTTAGATAATTCAGCATATTATGATCCTAATGGTTTGAGAACAAATATTGCTTTAAGGACTAGAGATATAAAATGGTTTGATGTAAATGTTACATGGCAAAGCACATTTGGATTGATGAGAAATGACACAGTAACTGATAATCATACTCCTGCAAACATTTTGGCTTTAAATAGATTTGTAAATGCGGCAAACGTTTCTTTAAATCCGTATTTTGATGACGGTAATATATCAACAAACAATGTTACATTATCTAATAATGACGGGCGTATTTCAAAACTACCAAATAATTTAAACTTTACATTTGATAATACAACCTTTGGTTATAATATATTAGACGAGAACGGAAATATTACATATAAACAATATAACAATAATACCGGACTAACAGAAATATATCACGGTAATAGTACTATATTTACATATGGTATAGACGGATTGACAGGCAACGCAAGTGAAGTAGGAAGAATGTTCCTAACAAATGCGAATGCTTCAGCAGGTACAGGCACTCTAACGTATGATGAACTTGATGATAATTACCACTTATTTGCATCAGACACAACAGGTGCTATAAGCAGAGATAAAATTTTAGTTGAATACAAATCAGCAAAAGATAGATTAGATACAGATATTGTTTATGAAATTTCTGATATATTTAAATATTCAGATGGATATACAGATAATAGAAAAGTAAAAGTCGCACCAATAGATTCAGACGGAGATTTAGTACCGGATAAACCGTTCCAGTTTAATGAATTCGTATCAAGTACAGATCTTATAATATTTGAAAATTACACAGACTTTGACGGTTATGTATACGATCGTCCGGTAAGTGGTGTGGTATTGGATTGGAGAGGAGAAACAGATTGGGATAATACTCAAGCCAGTGGTAACCCTGGGACTATATCTCCTATTAGTTATTCAGACCCAGTGGAATGGAGTACAGTAAATTATATCCTAGTGGACACTCTTGCACTAGCAGAAAAATTTGAAAATACAGCAAATCAATATTTTGGTATAAAAATTTATGTAGTTGAAAATGAAAAATTCTATATAATGACAAGAAGTAGTACTGACGCAGATAATATTAGTTTAGTAGAAACTACAGATTATTTTGTAAAAGTGGGTAGAGGTAAAGATCAAAATACTAGACTACCTGATATAAGACCATGTGTAATGAAATGGGATCACAAAGCACCAAATAATGTAAGAATAGACCCTAGTATTAGTAATGTTGTTGAGATGTTAGTATTAACAAATTCCTACTACACAGAAATACAAAAATATTTAAATGTACCGGGTACACCATATCCTTTAGCACCTACTAGTGATCAACTTGCAAACGAGTTTCAAAATCTAGAACAATTTAAAAATGCAAGTGACACACTTGTTTATAAAAGTGCGAAATTTAAAAGATTATTTGGTGCAGATGCTGACGAAAGTGTACAGGCTAAATTCAGAGTAGTAAAACTTTCAGGTACAACTCTAAGTGACAATGAAATAAAAACCAAAGTTATTAGAGCATTTAATACTTATTTTGATGTAACTAATTGGGAATTCGGTGAAAATTTTTATTTTACAGAATTAAGCAGTTATGTACATCAACAATTAAGTGGTATAATAGGAAGTATTGTAATTGTACCTAAAACAAATTCAGGAAACTTTGGGGATTTATTTCAGATAAAAGCAGAAAGTAATGAATTCTTTGTTAATACTGCAAAGGTTTCGGATATAGAAATAATTGATAAAATTACTAAAACAACGTTGGCTAATTAATAATGGCAGATAAAATTTATAAAAAACTACCCGGAATTCTACAGACTGATACAGTAAAGAATTTCTTTGAAGGCACAGTTGAGCAATTATATAGCAAAGCAAATATAGAGCCTATTAGTGGCTTTGTTGGTAAGAAAACATCTAAAGATAAATTAGTAGATGGTACTTGGATATACGAAGAAGATTTAGACAAACAGTATTATAATCTATTACCTACGGTAAACAATTTAAACGCAAATACTGGTGTAAGTGAAAATTTTATTTTTTACGATGAATTTATATCTATACTAAAAAATTACAATGTAGATGTAAATGAACAAAATCAATGGTTAAGATCTGAATTTCAAACATTTTTACCACCAATAGAATTAAATAAATTTTTAAACTATCAAGAATATTATTGGGCTCCTGACGGAATTATTACTTCTATAACAGAAACTGTAGATGCTGATGCATCTAGAGTACCAGGTACATACACAATAGATAGTAGCAAATATACCACTAGTGGAAGTGGACAAGATGCAATAATATCTGTAGTAGTTTCTTCAGACGGATCTGCAAGAATCACAGTATCAGCAGAAGGATTATTTTTCTCTAAAAATGATACTATAACAATTAGTGATACAAATCTAGGTAATGGCGGTGCTGTAGATATTACACTTACAGTATTGGAAGTTTTAAAATCTCCAACAGCAATATCTATTTCTGGTAGTTCGTCAGCACCTATAAATGTTGACCGAGACATAATAGGAAAGAAACAGTATACTCCTACAGGCGGAACTGCATTTAAAAATGGTATGAAAGTAACATTTACCGGTGATTATGTTATTAGTAATTCCAAATATGTAGGGAAAGAATTTATAGTTGAAGGCGTAGGCGAAAGCATTGTATTAGTGGCAGTGGATGTAAGTTATGCAAATGGTATTGCTAATCCACAAACAGGAAAGGATTATGTAGTATTAGGAAGAGGCTCAGCGAATAAAAATGCTTGGAGTAGAATTAACTTTTGGTATCACAAAGATAATTTTACAGATGCAGGAGACGAACTTCCGTCTAGGACACATAGAGCCAATAGGCCTATCCTAGAATTTGATAGAGATTTAGAACTTTTTAATGTAGGTGAAAACAGTAAAGGTAATGTTGATGTTAGTTCAACTTTACTGTATAGTGAAGTTGTAGGATTAGATGCGAGTAATGTTGATATAGATGCAATAACTATTGAAACAGGAACAAAATTAATATTCCCCAATGATGATGCTACTATTTCTGCAAATGTTTATGTTGCAACAGTTGATTCCGGAAATGCAAATGCAATTAGTTTAAGTGTAAGTGAAACACTAACAACAGGTGATACTGTATTTGTGTCGTCAGGCCAATTTGAAAAAGGTAAAGAATATTTTTATAAAAATGGCCTAGTACAAGCACAAACTAAATCTAAACTCAACCAAGCACCCTTATTTAATTTATATGACGATCAAAAACGATATTTAGGCGACACAACTATTTTTCCTAGTAACAACTTTAGGGGAAATAAGATATTTGGTTTTGAAGTTGGAACCGGAGAAACAGATAAAGAATACAATTTGCCTCTGGCTTATAGAGCATTTAAAAATGCCAGTGAAATAAGTTTTGAAAATTACATGGAGACAGAAGTCTATAACAATGTTGTTATAGGAAGTTCAGAACCTACAAATATTAAAGGATATTACTATTATAAATTATTAAGATCAGTCACAAAAACATCTAATGATGGCACTGGTACTAGCTCACCGACTGCTGTAATAGGAAAAACTCCTGTATTTCATAATAATTTTAGAAGTCCACAATGGAAGAGTCAACAACGAATTGAAAAAATAATTGAAATTACCAGAACAATTTACGATAATTTTGAGCAGATATTTAATCTTGGTTGTAATGCTAGAACTGAAGAAAATTATCTAAATGGTATGAATATAAGAGTTAGAAAAAATGGAGACCTATTTCATGACTTTACTTTTATAAACGACACCACTAACGGCGATAAAATAGAAATTTTAAGAAAACATTTTAATATAGGTGACATCTTTGAAATTTCTGTATTTTCTAGAGGTCTAGACAATACCATAGATAATACCAGTAGGCATGAGATGCCTATAGCATGGGGCAATAATCCTTTCAAAGAAGAAATTACAAAAATTTCAGAACCTGAATTCTTACCACATTTTAAAAATTATATGGAAACACAACCTGGGTTTACAGGTGATGTTTTGGGTACAAATAATTACAGTTCTTTAAGTAGAGAAGAATTATACGGTGTAGATATAGTTCAATCCAACACAGATTTAATTTTAGGTGCTTTTCTACTAGATGACCAACCACATAATATTATAGATGCTTTAAGATTTAACGGTAGTGAATACAGAAAATATAAGAAAAGATTTTTTAAAGAATTAGACAATTATTATAATTTAGTTGATTTCAATAATTTTTCTAACGAAGAAATATTAGAAAAAGTTTTAAGAAACTTGATTTCATTTAGTGTAGGAAGAAATGTATTTGGTGAAACATACATATTACCGTTCGGTGATAATTATATCAAAGAATCATTAATTGTAAATGATATTACATTAGGTTCCTACACCCTTTCAACAGCATTAGATTTAGACAAAGTAGAAAATAGTTTATTAGTTTACTATACAAGAAATAATGTTAAAAAATTAATGACTGTGGGTGAAGATTACACACTTACATATAGTCCCTTAACTGTAACATTTAAAAATTATACCCCGGAACTTTTAGATGAATTAGAATTTAAAATTTATAATTCACAAAGAGATAGTGTAGAATGTCCTGCAACACCTAGTACAATGGGACTTTATCCTTTACACACTCCAGGTATAATCAGTGATGACACATTCCAAACTTCACAAGATTTAATTGTTGGCCATGATGGCAGTAGGACACCTATTTACGGAGATGAAAGAGATCAAATCGTACTAGAATTTGAAAAACGTATTTTCAATTCTGCTAAAGCAGAGTTCAGAGATACTGTTGATTATCCAGAACTTAATGCAATAGAAGTAAGACAGGGTAGATGGAGACGTGAAAAACCAGAATGGAATCTATATCATGATTTACTTCAAACAAATTTTGAAAATTGGGTTATAGAAAACAAAGTAGATCCTATTGTAAATGAACATTACGATAATAATAACGAATGGACCTGGAACTACAGAGAATCATTTACAAGTGGATCAATTACATCTGGAGATGGCACGATTCCAGGACATTGGAGAGGCTGGTACACATATTATTATGATACAGTAAGACCTCATACACATCCTTGGGAAATGTTAGGTTTCTTTAAAAAGCCTACCTGGTGGGACGACCAATATATCACCGTAACCTATACAGATTATAGCAGTAAAAATGTTCCTATGTGGTCTGATCTAGAAAAAGGAATAATTAGACAGGGTCCTAGAGAAAATTTAACTAATGACATATGGAAAGATATATTAAATCCGTTTAGTAGAAAATCCAGAAATACTAGAATAAATCTATTAGAATACTTACCAGTTGATGAAAACGGTAATTTGAAAAAACCTGTAGACATAGTTAGCACAGGTGTAAGTACACTAAGAAACATATGGACCGAAACAGAACCAGATACCTCACAAGGATACAAAACAACAAGTTTCCTTTCCACAGATGGTTTAAGTGTACAATTTGATTCCACTCATAGATACATTACTAGTTATGATAATCCAAATTACAGCAGAGGATTAATAGACCAAACATTATCACCTACAGAATTTGATTTTTTTGCAAAAACTTATAGATTACCAAATAATATTAATTTAAATACAGTAAGCAATGCAACATCAAATAACGGACAAGTAAATGGAGCCAGTGCAATATTAGTAAACGGATTACCTTTACATAGTCCTATATCTACATCATATGAATATGACGACACATGGACATATGAATTAGGATTTGAGACAGCCGAAAGCAGAGCAAACGGAGACGTTGCTCAAACAGATGAAAACGGTCTTACTTATACAGCAATACCAACAAAAGAGATGAGTAATACATCAGTGTGGGGAGATAGTTCAACACACTCAGGTATTATAGGCTGGGCATTTGATGGCTTGCCTATTTATGGTCCATATGGTTACACAGATCCTATGGACATTTCATCGGCAATTACAAATATTAAAAGTGGATTTGTTTTAAAATCCGGTACTAGAAGCAGTGGCCCAGGCGGAGCACATACTGGTGAGTTCATACAGGATTATGAATTAGGTTCAAATGCAGGAACTAACGGATATGCAGACAGGTGGAATACAAGATACGGGTTTACACCCGATTCTCCTAGTACAGCAATTCGCTATTATGTAGCAACTATAGATGATAACGATAAACCAATGTTTCCTTATGCTGTAGGTGGGACAAAACCAGGCGTAGGAATAACATGGGAAGGGAATTATTATGCTGAAGTATTGGATATAGACACAAATAAAAACGGAACTGCACCAACAAATTCTTCTGCAACGTTTGCCAAGAAAAGTGAAAAAACAATAAGAAAAACCATAAGTGATGATGTTGCTCTTGATAGACCATGGACATTTGGTGATGGTGCACCAGTTGAAAATGCTTGGAAGTACAGTGAAGGATATCCTTTTGCTATTGCAGAACTGTTGTGTTTGTCTAATCCTGGTAAATTTGCTACAGTATTTAGTGACCCATCAAAGATCACAAAAGCATCAGCAAATTATAAAAAATATATCAGTACCAACACAAGAAAAAATTGGAAGTTTTTAGACACCAGTGATTTTGAAATACACGGTGATATAGACTCAAACGGAAATACAATCACAAATATTGGTTATACTCAATTTATAAACAGTTGGTTAAAGTTCCAAGGACTAGATGTAGTCAATAACTTTGTTTTAAAACTAAGAAATTTAAATGTTAAATTAGGATATAGATTTTCAGGATATATAGACAAAGACACAATGACTATGTCTATGGATCAATTCAGTACAACAGGCAGTAGTACAAATTTAATTATACCGCAAGAAAATATCACAGTAGATATTCATAATTCGCCTTATAAATCAAGAAACATATATCAGGGTGTAATTATACAAAAAACTACAACTGGTTATAGAGTAAAAGGCTACGATAAAAATTTAGGACACTTTAAAATTTTAGAAAGTGATCTAACAGGAAGATCAAGTAAAATACAGGTAGGCGGAGAAGCACATCCTTACGTAGACTGGCAGGCAAACACATCATACAATAAAGGAACAATAGTAAAATATAATGATGTTTATTATGAAGCAAGAGATTATATTCCTAAAGCAACGACCTTCTCTTCTTTGCAATATAAAAAGTTAAACAAACTACCTCAAATAAATTTTAAAGAGGGTGCGGTTTATTTAGATACAACAGGTGTTATTAAAAAAGTAGAATATGAAACTGTATATAAAACAGAGCAAGATGTATTTGATTTCCTAATATCATTAGGCAGGTATCAGAAATATTTAGGTTATACTTTTGGCGAATATGATATTGACATAAATGAAACTAGAGACTGGGTATATTCTGCAAAACAATTTTTATTCTGGTTACAGGGTAATTGGCAGACTAATAATACTTTAGAATTGTCACCGATGGCAACAAAGGTAACATTTGAAACAACAAAAGGATTCGTTGCTAAAATTAAACGTAATGAATTTAATATGTTTAATATAATGGATAAAGACGGTAAGTCTATAAATCCAAAAGAATGTGCTATAAACAGAGAAAATCTAAAAATTGAAATAATACCACCAACAGGAAAAGAAATTTATGCTATTTGTTTATTTGTAAGAGAAATAGAACATGCAATGGTATTGGATAATGTAACAGACTTTGCTGATACATTATATAATCCTTTATATAATCAAAGACAAACAAGAATCAGAATTAAAGGTAATAAAACTGCAAATTGGGACGGAAGATTTATCAGTGAAGGGTTTCTAATACAAGGAGATTCCTTAAAACCAAATCTAGATAATTTAGCAGAAAGCATGGGTAGATACCATGAGCTTGGATTTATACCGGTAGAAAAACAAGTCTACGAAACAGCAAGAAATTTATTTGGTTATCAGGAAAAAGATTACTTAGCAGAACTTCAAATAGATGACGATCAACAATTTGAATTTTATAAAGGATTTATACAGAACAAAGGTACTAAAACAAGTTTAAGTAGAATAGGTAGAAGTAGTTCCATTATACAAGGCGATATGGACATATACGACGAATGGGCAATTAAAGTTGGTTCGTTCGGTGACTTAGAAAATAATCAAAGTGTTGAATTAGCATTAGAGAAAAAAGATTTTGTACAGGACCCACAATTATTTACCTTGTCTTTTCCTGAAGATACAACAGGAGTTGTAGATAGAATAGATGTTTTAAATAACAAACATCAATATTTTGATGTACCAGAAATACAAATTACACAATCAACAAACGGCACCCAAGCAAAAGCAACAGCCGTACTGAATAGTAATGGATTACTTAGTGCCATTAAGGTTACAGAACAAGGCACAGGATATACTGATACACCTGGGCTTACGATTATTACAGGTGAATTAAGTATTGGGAATATTTCTACAAGATTGGCCAGAGTAAATGCTAGATCTTCTAATACTATTACATCAGTTACCCAAGACACTAATGGTAATATAATTAGCAGTAGTGTTTCAAACATTAGTTCATTAGGCACAATTACTATTGCAGATAATTTTGGTTCTACAGCATCTTTTAATTTAAGTTCAATAACCGATGTTGCAAATATTACTACAGCAATTAATTCAGATGCAACAATTAATGCTAATATTACTGCACACACAATTGAAAATTATATTTCTAATAGCGGAAATGTAATAATTAATAAAGGTCTTAAAATATCAGGTAATGACTTTACAATAGGTGGTAGTGCTAGTACGTTAGCAAATCTTAATATTACAGCAGGTAGATATCAACCCAGACAAAGATATGCATTTAATATTGCAAATAATACTGTTACTTCTAATATTGTAGTTTCAGTAAATAATGTAAATTTAACAAGTTCTGATTTTGAATTTGATGCAGGTGATAGATGGAAAATTACAGCACCATCTACAGTATCAGGAAATAGTAGTGCAACTTATGTAATAAACACAGGTATTGTTAATTCTAATACAGTATTTGATACTAATAATATTACAGAGTACGATGGACAATATCCATTTATAGATGTTTATCTTAACGGAGAAAAAATATTAAATCCGGGATATGAAACAAGATATCAAGTAGACAATACAACCACAATTACTTTCCCAGATGTTGGTTTACTACCAGATAACCAAATACTAGCAGGTTCAAATGTTTATGTAGTTGAACGAGCAACAATAGATTTAGAAGACACCTATCAAGGTGACTTACCTGGAAGTACACTATCTGTAAAAGCAATAACAAATGATGATATAGCAGTACATGTAAAGAGTGTAAGAATATATGAAATTACACCTGATGCTAAAGATGACGAAGTAATATTAATTGACATAGACGATACATCAAGATTTCTTAAAAAACCAAGTGGTGTAAGAGAAAGTAACTTATGGCCTAAGACAGGAAATGTTAGTTATCAAGGATTATTAGATAAAAAATACAATCCACTTCCAAATGCAGGATATGTAAACGAAAAAGATGTAAACTTTAGTGCATTTGATTTAGGCGGAGTTGCAGAACTGTTTGGTGACAATATAAGATTCAAACCTACAGGTAATGATTTTATTCATGTTGCTAAAAGCGAAAACTTAGATTGGAATGTATATAAACTTAAACAAGCAAATAAAGGTAATATATCCTTTGTGGAACAAGACGATGCAACAGAAACTGCACAATTATATACTGAAAGAAGCCTATTTAATTATGTTGATAGTAATCAATTATTAGGAAATGACTTATCAAGATATTTAGACTATGCATTGGTAATTAAAAAAGCAGATTTATCAGATGAATTTGTTGTATGGCAAAATGAAGATATTGTAAGAAGAAAATCTGTACAGATATCAAACTTTGGCAGAGCAAATATGATTACTGCTAATATAGGAAGTATAGCACCTACAAGAGTAGTTAGCATTTCCAATATACAACCAGCCATAAGTGCTTATACAAATGCAGATGCCAATATATTGGGAAGTAATATTGTACAAATTTCAGGCTCACAAGGCACACTAGCAAACGGAGATACAGTAGAGTTCTTTGTAACCAGTATAACTGATAGAATATTTACTACAAGTAACGTAGAGTATGTGACAAAATCTAATGTAGCAAATTTAAATAATACATCAGAAGCAAATAGAACACTATCCTTTACAGCAGATGAAGATTATGAATTTGCTAATGTAATATATACAGGTAATAGTACTGTTATACCGTTAGAAAGTTTAGAGATGGCAGTATATAGTAGTAATGCAAACAGTACGGTGAGCTACTTTAATGACAGTAATATTATTTTACCAGCAACACATTTACCTGCTACAAACACAAGTATTACCCTTACACAATTCCATACAGGTAAATTAAAACTTGGTGTTTCAAATATTAATATACATGGTACAGGTATTGTTGCCGCAAATAATGTTGTAAGATTAACAGCAGTGGATTCAACATATAATAATGCATCATTTACTGTTACTGAAGTAGATAGTGCAAATAATTCTATTATTATTGATATAGATATTTTAAACAGAGATATAGATCTTTTAGATGATTTTGATAACCAATTTTTAGAACCTGCAGATTTAGGTATTACAGGATTTGTATTTGAAGAACAATATCCTCTACATGCACAAAGACATACTGTTAGTAATGTAAGTTTAACAGGATTTACAGTTGAACAAGCAAATGTTACAGCAAATATAGATTCTGGAAACTTATCTTACGGAATATTTGGTAAAACACAGATTACTGCAATAGATCATGAACTAACATCTGGAGAATTAATAAAATTATCTGCAAACGCATACTCTGGTTTCTATTATGTGGAAAGTGCAAGTAAAGATACATTTAAAATTAATGCGCCTTATAATGCAAACATACCTGCAAGTGGAAATATAATTACTGAAGGCATCACAATTACGACAAATTCAGATCATGGCATAGTATCCGGATATAGAGGCAAAAGAATTGCTGTTCATTTAGCAGAACCTAGATATTATAACCAAGTTTACAGGGTAAGTGATGTTACTGCAAATACAATTTTAGTAGATAATGCTTTTGCATTCTATCCCTACTCAGTCGTTCAAGAAAACGCAGTGGTTACTACATTAGATCACGGTATGGTTTCACTTAATAATTCCATAATTAATATAAACAATGTAAACTCACCAGAATCAATCAAAGAAGAATTTAACAGACAAATAGATTTAAGAAGAGGAATGATAGATGACGAAGGTGTAACTATTCCTATGCTTAATAATATAGAATGTAGTGAAAAGGTTTATATAGGAGTTCCAGTAACAGGAATAGAAGGCTCAGGGCCTTATGCTCCTAGATCCCCCAATATGGAAGGACTTACACTAAAAGGTTATATGCCTTTTGCTACTGAAGACGATTTAAAATATGGATTCCCAGGCGACGATGTAGATGATATTGGATTAAATGTGCCTGGTGGCGGTGATCCTAATTTTTACGATCACAGAGTAAAACCCGGAGATTGGCCTGGTTTCGGATTGAAAAATCCTAGATCAGTTGGTAAAAATGCAGGTTCGGTTATTCCAAATACGCAAATACCATTATATGATATACAAGGAAGTGGTAGAAATAGACAGCGAACAGATTATGTAGGAGTACCAATACTTGATCCTACAAAAGCATTTGCGGCTCTGGATGTAAAACAATGTGATATTTGTGCTCCAGCACCTCCTCCTGTATCCTCAAGTGTAACCAATGCTAATGGCAAAAAATATATTAATAAAAATTACGGTGGAACTATTACAGTAAGTGCTACAGGTAATGGTAAAGGTAAAAGATCTTGGCAAAATGCGTATTCAGGATATTATAGAACTACAGGAACTAAAAGAGGACAAGTAACTCAGTACGGTGGTAGCAGACACATGCCAGCAGATGCATTATTAGGTGCAATCACATGGGCTGATAACGGTAGCAGAAATACATTTAATTTAAGTTGTACATTTAGCGAAGCAGGAACCTTCTATGTACATGCATATTACTCGGCGAAAAGTCCAGGCGGTACAAAATCTATTACAGTAGGTGGTGCTTCTATAACACCTAAATATTTAGGTAAAACAGATAGTAATTATTCTGGTGTAGGAGCAATATATGAATTAATTGTAACTGCAGGACAAACAGTGACAATCAGTGGTGTTGCACAATGGGGTAGTAATCATTGGAATTCTGTAGGATTCCATTTAAGTACTAGAGCCGGCTCTTTAAGTACAACAGCAACAATTGAAGATCCTTCAACTACAACAACTACAGAACCTGCAAACACAACTACAAATAGTTCTTTAGTACAAACAGAATTTGTTGAACAATCAACAAGAGGTTGGGCTACTGGTAATGCCGGTAAAAATGACGAATGGTTATTTAACCCAGGTGCAAGTGGAAAAATAGAAATACTATTTGATATGTATAGTGGTGCAGACGGAATAGAAGTTTTTCAAGGTGATAAAGTTACCCAATCTTCTTTAATTGCATCAACTCAAGCACAAAATTTAAGTGTATTAACAGAAGCAGAAAAAGATGAAATATTAACTAATGCTAAGACAAAACCAACGGTATACAATGCAGGTGTTATAAGAAATTATCAAATAAGTGCCATATCAGCACCCAATAACACAGGTGTTAAATTCGGTGGTGCTTTAAGATTTAATTATAATAAAACTGCGGGTGATTATATAAAGGTTAGAGTATATAAATCCAGTAGTGTATATAGATTTTTACTTAAATATCCTAAAGTAGGGGCAAGTATACCTAATCCAGGTGTAAATCCAATATCTACAGGACCATGTGATACCGCAAGTAACGGAAATACCAACGTATTAGGCGCATCTTTACCACAAACACCAATTAATACACCAGTAGGTGGCGGTGGAAGTGCCGGAGGCGGCGGCGGAACCGGAGGTGGTACCGGCGGTAGTGCTGGAGGAGGCGCCGGCGGCGGTGGTGGTGGCGGTAGTGCTGGAGGAGGCGCCGGCGGCGGTGGTGGCGGCGGCGGACGTGCCGGTGGTGGCGGAAGTGCCGTACAAAGGATACAACAACAGGCGGCAGTTACATATGGACCTGTATATGTACCGCCTCCCACACAAAAATTCCCTACACCATCACCTATAAATATACCCGGAGTACCAACAATACCGTTTAGTCCGTTACCTGTGCAGGTACCCTTTACTCCATATATAACACCAAGTATAAAATCAGGTCTAGGAAACTTTGGATTACCCATAAAAGGAATAAAACTTCGTGTACCAGGTGGTAATAATCCAAAAGCATTTTTTAGTGCAAATTTCGGTGATGTAGGTTTACCTAGTTTAGCAGGTTATAGATTTATACCTAATATTTTAAGAAAAACAGTAAAAACAGTAAAACCAAGTAATATTGGTAGGTTTATACCACTGCAAGGTGACCAATATGTAAACACCACAATGCAAAAAGTAACAGGTGGTAAGAAAATACCATTAGCAACACCATTAGCAAACAAAATACCACTTAAACCAAGTCCTTTAAGAGCTATTGATGTAAAAGAATACAATTATAATTTTGTTACAGAGTTAAATAATCCTTATTTCAGTAAATCCGACAATGCAATATCATTTGTGGCACAAAAAATAGGCGGAGATTTAGTTTTACCTGATGGAAGTAGCATAAGAAACATTTTGGGACAAGCAGGCGGCATTGATGGCAGTAATATTGTTATAAGATACCCAGGAAGTGAAATAATTGACTTTGTAAATAGAGGCAATGAACCTCCTACATACGATTATTTACCAGCAGACACTGAAATACCTTCAGAAGTATCACCACCTGATACCGATAACATAGATTTTAACAGGAATGTAAATCTTTCTATACAACCATTATTGAGAACACCAGAAGGTAATTATATTCCTGGTGGGCCTAAAGTAGGATGTCACTTGACTCAACCTACACCTGGTATATCTATACCTTTAGACAATATGACAGGCATAAAACCCGGCGATGAATTATTCATTAATAATAGAAAGTATGTTTTCCCTGGTAGTGATCCTAAAGTTGTTAAAAGTACATTAAAATGTGGCCCTGTTGGTAGCGGAATTGAAGTAAAAGATACCAAAGTTAATGGTAAAGATGCAATTAGAATCAGTAGTTGTAGTGGAGCACCAATAATTATCCGAGACGGATGTGCAGGTGGAGTATACAAAGAAGTATTAGACTTCCACGTTGTAAGAGGATTCGAACAATCAGTTGTAGACACCAGTAATACATTAGTTTTACCAGCAATTTTCGGTACAGCAAATACTGTTACTTCAGCAAGTTATAATACATATGGACCTCAAGGCGAAAACTTAGGTGCTTTACAATCAGGTGGCATAGATATAACAAGTGAGCAAGGTTTAGGTGCAGTATTATCCAGCAGTTCATCAAGTAGAACTACTGGTGGTAGCGGCTATGCAGTAGGAGACAGATTAAGATTAGTTGGTGGTACTCCAGTAGCAGATCCTTACGGTAGTGTTACTGAAATTTGTATAGACGCACCAGGTGCCGGATACTCTGATACTGCGAATGTTGTAGTTTATATAGGAGACGGTAATACTCCTGGTAGTGGTGCTAAAGCAGGAAGTGTAATACTTAACGATCAAGGTGGAATTACAAATATTTTAATGGTTAACGGTGGAGAGGGATACGATATTACCAATCCTCCTGTAGTAAGAATAATAGATTTAAATGATCAGGGCACAGTATTACCTGCTACAGCAACAGCCAAAGTGGCATCAGGAGATAGTGTACCTCCTAGAGTAGCAAAATTTGTTGTTACCAGTATAGATGCAGTCGGAACTATCACAAGTTTACAGATTATAGACCGAGGTATTTACAAAGTGTTCCCAAGTGATCTCACAATGGGTATTCCACTAGAGTATGACTATGTTAATTTAGGTGATGAGACCGGAACAGATGCAAATGGTAATTTCTTCCAAGGCACAGGACTGGGACAATTTGACCCACTTAACAATGGTAAACGTTTAGGTTCTCCTGGAGGATATGACCCAATAAATGACACATTAGGCGGCGGCTCAGGTGCTAGAGTATTCTTAACATCTAGAGAAATACCTGATTGTTCTGAAAAAGGCAATGCAAGAAGTCAGTTAGGACTTCCAGAAAGAGTTACAGAAATTAATATACCAGAAGATATAGCCGCATGTTTTAATAACAACTTGGCAGGCCCTGGTTATGACGACGATTTGTATCTAGAAACAGAACCAGTAAACGATTGTATTACAGCAATAAAAATTAGACACCCAGGTTTTGATGGAATAAGATTAGATGAAGACACTCCAGGTTTCCTAGATAGATTAGGATTACCTAGAGGTGACTATAATCAAGATATGTTATGTATGGTATCTACTGTTATAACAAAAAATTATGAACAAGATCGAGATAATAGAGTAGGAACTACAACTGGATTAGATATTGTAGATGTAGATGGCTACGGAGTATCAGGATTTGCAACAACAGAAGCAACTACATTAGAAATAAACTGTATTGATAGAGTAATTACTGACCCAAATAGTTTATTTGGAGTTGCAGGAAATACAGGAGGTTCTGATTTAGCAAATAACGTTGGTTTAAGTTTTACAACAGATTTATACCAATATGAATTACGAGCTATAAACGGTGCTCCTGTTAGTACATTAAATTTACAACAAAGTTGTGACGTGTATTATTTAGAAAGTCACAGATTTGCAAACACTTCTATTATAGATAGCCATACACATATTGATGATGGTAATGTAACTATAGCAGATTACGATAAAGTATGGATAGATAATTATAATGCTTCAGTAGGGTGGGCATTCTTACAATCCAATGTTATAAACAAACAACAAGAAAATTTAGTAGATTCTAAATTTGTAAATAATACGATAATTTATGATTCAGAAACAGGTGAAAAAGATTGGGACTTATACGAATATGACCCATACAAAGGTATAATACCAGGATTTATAGACAAAGAAATAGAATTTATAAGTGAAAGCGATCCGGTTGTTTATAACTTATCCAGAACAAGATTTGGTAAAAAAGATGTTGGTAAAGTTTGGTGGGATACAAGTACCGTAAGATACAGGTGGTACGAGCAAGGCTCTAATAGAGATCGCTGGTTAAATTGGGGTAAAACTTTCCCAGGTAGTAGTATTACTTTGTATGAATGGGTAGAAAGTAATGTTTTACCACAATCTTATCAAGGATCAGGTAATCCTAAAAATTATTCAGATTACATTACAGAGTCATTTAAAGATCCTGTTACCGGATTTAATGAAATATATTATTACTTCTGGGTACAAAACAAAAGAGAACTAGACCCACATGTACAAAATGATTTAGGTAGAAATTATAATACATTTGAACTTGCAAGATTACTTGCTGATCCTATAGGACAAGGATTACCTTTAATAAGTTTTGTAAGTGACTCTTCTTTTGTATTAACAAACGTAAGTTCTATAATAAAACAAGAAGATCAAAATTTACAAATAAATTTAAGTAGAAACTTAAATCCTATAGGTCAAAAACACGATGCTTGGAAATTATTACGAGAAGGAGATAACAACAGCATTATCCCTGAAGATTTAGGAAATAAACTAATAGACAGTATTTGTGGTGAAGACGCAAGTGGTAAAACTGTACCAGATACTTTATTAAGTGAAGTGGAAAAATACGGAGTATCATTTAGACCTAGACAGACATTATTTAAAGATATTAAAGAAGCAAGAAGAGAACTTACGTATACTTTAAATGAAATATTAGCAGACATAAAACTTAATAGCGAATTTGTAAATTGGGATAGCACATTACCAAATTCTAGAACATATATAGAGACTGTAAATTGGTTCGAAACAATAAGAATTGATGCATCTAACAATAAAAAGATTAGATACGATTCATCTTACAGACCAATATTAAATGTTGGAAGTATATCAGAATTACAAGCAATTACTAACAGTATTAAAGACGGTGCTGTAATACAAGTACAGCCTAATGTAACAAGCAGATACGAACTGTGGAAATACGTTGCAAGTACTAATACATTCTCACAAATCGCTATAGAAAACGAAACTGTAAAACTAAAAGACTCAGTATTTACAGATGAAACAAATACAACAATGCAAACAGAATTAAGAACATTACTAGTTGCACTTAGAGATAATGTATTTGGCAATTCTGAATACTGGAACAAATTATTCTTTGCACTTGTTAAATATTCTGCAGTAGAACAAGATCAATTAAGTTGGGCATTTAAAACTAGTTACATTTATGTAGAAAAAGAAGAAGAAGATTTAGTTAAAGTAGACGGATTTAAAGTAGATAACTTTGATAAGGTTTAAAATATTTTGATGATGCAAAACCTTACACATCCAAAATTAGAGAATACAAAGATGGTAAGAGTCCACCAAAAGAATTAATTCAGTATACACAAATTAGTGACTTTGATAAACCACCATATCCTGACAGCACAACCGGTAATGTCAGAATTTTGGATGACTTCTTACAAGCCGATTCAAATATTATACAAACAAATAACAATTATGTCAAGTATTATGGATTCAGTAGTAACGCAAACGCAAGTACGCCTATAAGAAAAATAAAATCAACAATTAAATTTGATAGAACAAATACCATATTAACTGATTTTGAACCGTTATTAGATGCTAATGCAGATTATACTAAAGCAGATACAAATACAAGCATAGCAACTAATATTGTTACCTTAATGGGATTCGGAAATACTTATAACAGTAATACATTTATATCAAGTAATGTTTATTACAGATATGCTGATCGTGTGTTTAAGTATGATCCTGAAGTACAATCACAGTTTAAAACAGATCTAGATTCTTACTTTAATGTCACAGACTCTGTTTCAAATGCAAATATTATTGGTAGTTCTGCAAATATATTAGCGGCAATAAATGCTGGTAATCTAAATAATACATTGGATTTAGTTAGTACAAAAGTAGGAGGTAAATTTAGAGGTACCACCTTAGATGCAAATATATTTACAAAAGTTGTAGCAGGAGCAAATTCTAGAGATTACCAAACACAATTTGGATTTGGTAGTGAACCATTTGGTAAAGTAGTTTATGATAATCCTATAGAAGTAGAAAATTACGTAGGGTCTTTTACAGAATCAAGTACTTTAACACAAGATAATATTGTTTACGATGGATTCGATGGTGTAACATTCCAAAGAGTGGGATACGGAGAACGTGTACCAGAAGAAATGGCATTATTTGATCCATACGAAACTTTAATTATTAACGTTTTAACAAATGAATATCTATCAGGTAATAGCAGTTTAAGTAATGCAAGTAGTAATGCGTCTACAGTAGAATATCAAATAACAATGGACTTATTTGGTAATACAGAATATATGAGAAAACTACAAGATGGTACCGCAAATACATTATTAACAGCAAATCTACTAATGTCAGATAATGAAATATTTGTAGCAAATGCAAATATATGTATTGAACCATCCGTAACAGTTAATGGTGTTGTTTGGGTAGAAAGTGAAAGAATAGAATATACAAGAATAGATCTAGCCAACAACAAACTATCAGGATTGATAAGAGGAACAAAAGGAACAACAATACAAGACTGGTACAGTAATAATACTGTTATTGTGTGGGACGGAAGTGATTCACAAATATTTAAGAATTTTGTAGATAATTCTGTAGACAGTAATGTATGGTTAGACAGCGGAGCAACCAGTTTAACAGACAAAGGTAATTTAAGTGCTAACACCACTATAATGAGATTCTTACATAATCTGGAATAAATGTGTACTTAACTAATAGTGATAAATAGTATGATGGAAGAGAGCAAAGATAAAATGAATGAGCAAAAAGATTTACAGCCTAATGAACATGCCGGTTTGAATATGAACGGACATATATTAATCAGAGATAAAGAAACCGGTGAAGAATTAGTAAACAAAAGAAATGCCATCCACTACGGAAATATGGCATATATAGTAGCAAATGCTCTTAACGGAACAGACAATGCCAGAGTATATTACATGGGTTTTGGAAATGGTGGTACCAGTGTAGATACTACAGGTAAAATTATTTACAAATCGCCTAGAGTAAGTGAAGCATTTCAATCTTCTGCAAGTTTATATAGTAGAACATACAAAAAAATAGTTGGAGTATCGGGAGATGCAACAAACCAAATAGAAGTTATTACAGGAACTTCATATTCTGATATTAAAGTTACAGCGACATTAACATATTCTGAACCAGCAGATCAGGACTTGTTTGATACAAGTACAAATAATGATGGATCATATGTTTTTGATGAATTAGGACTTTTTAGTTATCCAACAGACCCTAGTCCTAGTGACGGTAGTGACCCTATAGAAACTAGTAGAATGTTGACTCATGTTGTATTTCACCCTGTACAAAAATCACAAAACAGGGTCATAGAGATCATCTATACTGTTAGAGTACAGTTAAGTTAGGAGTAATAAGTGGCATATAGTATAACAAATACAGACGGAACAGAAGCAATTATTATTGCGGATCAGTCTATAGATTCTACTTTTTCCCTCAATTTAATAGGACCTAATGCAACTAATTACGGTGATGATATTGCCAGAAATACTGTAAGACATTTAGAAAATTTTGCAGGTACTACAGCACCTAACCCAACTAAAAAATTAATTGGTCAACTCTGGTACGATAAAAACGATAATATTTTAAGAGCCTGGAACGGTACGGTTTGGCAAAAACTGAGACCACAAGTATTAAATGCAGAGCCTTCAGATACAGGTATAAACGCATCAAGTTCAGGTGATGTTTATTTTAATGCTGTAAATAATCGATCATATATTCACGACGGAACATCTTGGAAATTACAAAATTATGCAGGTGAAGTTTCCAGTAAATTTAAGTCTGTAGATGCAATAGGTGAACCTCAGACAGCATATGGTTCTAAATTCAAGACAATATATCTAAAAGATGCAGGAAATGTTTCCAGAGCAGTAGCGGCACTGGTATCAGTAAATGATAGCACAAACAGTTTATATAAAGGCGTCACTAATGGTGAAACAGTTATGGCTGTATTCACAGATGATACATTTACATTAGGTAATTTTAATTCAGAATCAGAAGGTGTTGACGTAAATTATTATCCTGAATTTGCAGGAACAGGTGGTATAGGACTTAACTTAGTTAAGGGTATGAATTTGAGATCAGACTATTCTCAAACATCAGTACCATTAGCAGACTTGGCCACTGTGGCGACTACAGCCAATGCTTTGTATAGTTCAACTACAGGCACAGCAATAGAATCAGACTTCAGTGGTGGTATAGGTAGTACATATATTTTTAATAGTAAACTAGATATTATACCAGCAGACGATAACAGTAGAAAATTAGGTGATGCAACTAAGATATTTGCACAAACATTTACTAATGAACTACATTTAGGTAAAGATAGCACGTCAGCAGGTAAAATTTTATTTGAAAATGCTGATATTGTAATTGGTACTGACGTGGACGATGCCTCGCCGGCAGTTAATGGGTATCCAGCAAGTCATATTTATACAAAAGATTTAACAGTTTCAGGTAATGTAAGTTTTGATACAGGAGTACAAAATTTAGGTTCGCAAAGTACACCTCTAGAAAATTTATATGCTAATACAACAATAGTATTAGGTGGTGCAAGTGGTAATATAACACTTAATAACTTTGGTTTTCCTCCAGCAAGTACACCCAGTGATAACCAAGCATTAACATATGATAGTGCAACGGGTAACTTAGACTTTACAAGTGTTGCTTTAAGTACAACACAGATGATTGCAGGCGCTGGTTTGACAGGAGGCGGAGACTTATCCGCAAATAGAACATTTAATGTCGTAGGTACAGACGATATCGTTGTTACAGATAACCTTGTAGGAGTAAGAGCAACAAGTGAAGACGTAGGTACTGATCAAATTGTAAAAAGAGATACTTCAGGTAATTACAAAGGTAAAACAATTACCGGTACAGTCAGTTTAGTTACACCAACATTAAGTGTTAGTGGAACTGGTACCTTTGCAAATGTTACTGCAACTCAAACGATTCAAGCAGAGCATTTATCATCTACAGATGATGCCTCAGTTGCCGATACATTAACAGCAGGTACTTTAACAGATGGTACTTTAAGTATATCAAGTGGTATAGTTACAAGTGGTGTATCTGCTACATTTAGCGGAAACATAAATGCATCATACTTTAATGGTACAGCAACACAGGCTCAATATGCAGACCTGGCTGAAATTTATTCTGCAGATGAAGAGTATGAACCAGGCACGGTTGTAAAAATAGGCGGAGAAAAAGAAATCACACAAACAACGAATCATGCAGATACTGAAGTATTTGGTGTGATATCAACAGACCCAGCATATTTAATGAACAGCGAAGCAGAAGGATTACCAGTAGCATTGACCGGAAGAGTCCCAGTTAAAGTTATAGGAAAAATTAAAAAAGGCGAACGTTTAGTATCAAGTGACGAACCAGGTTATGCATGGGCATTAGGTAGCGATGAATACGATACTAGAGCAATTATTGGAAGAGCTCTTACAGATAAACAAGACGGCGGCTTAGGAATTATAGAAGCAGTCATAGGCGTTAAATAGATAAATACACTATATAATAGAAATTATTAGGAGAATTACATGGCATCAGGTTCAGATTATACAGTAAGTGGTGGTACCACCATGGTTGGTGTAAATGCAGGTGATGTTATTGATGATGCAGATTTCAATAACATGAGAACAAACGTTAACCTTCTTATGGGGACTGCGGCTGATGTAACATTAGGAACATATACAGCATCTTCAACTTATGGTTGGGGACAGGGCGGAGCAGGTGTAAGTGCCGCTTCAGCAGGTGGTTTAGTATATGCCGATAATGCCACAGGCGGATTTAAAAGATTACAAGACGATGTACAAGCAATGTGTGCCTTTTTAGGGGTATCAGTTAGAACAGGGGTTGGTAGTGACGTCGCTGACGGTGATTCAATTACTGCTACAACTTGGACTAACACAATGTTAAACATTCAAGATTGTTGGAATGCCAGATTTGCAGTTGCAAGTGATACGGGTGCTACAGGCGATAGTTCAACATTTACAAGCACATGGAATACAAGTTTATCAGCAGAAACAACATTTACTTTTGCAAATGAAAATGCTTGTAGAGCCTATTTTAACGGTGGTGGTAAAGTAGGATATACTTCATCAAGAACTGGAGGTAGTTCAACTACACAGAATACTAACTGGACCGATACTCTAAGTGCTTTAGGAAACTATCAATTGAAACATGATACATCCTATGCGGCTTCAGGTACAAATTCAGGATTAGGTTTTTACGAATTAACTACAAGTTATCAAACACTTTGGACTAAATTTGGTTCAGGTAGTTATGCAAGTAACTTCTTTAGAGTTGAAGGTAAAATAAATTCAACAACTAACCCAACACTTATCACACTTAAAGCAACATGGAGTGACCCTCACGCAGAAGGAGCCGGTGCTTTAGGACCAGACGGACAAGCAAGTACAGGTGATGAAGCATTCGGTAATGACTATATTGATGGTACGTTGACACTAAATGGTAATACATTTACACCAAATGCAAGTGGTTCAGGATTTAGTTTCACAGCACCAACTGTTTCAGTAGGTAGCATAAGCGGAACATAATAAAAATAAACTTTTTAAAGCCAGTTCACAGTAACTGGCTTTTTTTTGACTGGTAAATAGTAACATGAGTACACGACTAACAAAGGCTCTGGAGTTTGCAAATTATCGCATAACGATTAACAATCAACAGGCACAACTTAAAGCAAAAACACAAAATCTATTAAGTTATAGTATTAATGGTGGTACATTTACTATTGATATTCCTTTGATTACTTTCTGTAAACAATTAATAGAAGAAGGTCAAAAAGAGGTTGTACTTTTAGACATTTACAGTAATCCTATAAAAGTAGATGTTGAAAAATTTTATGACGAAATACATAGTAGATATTTTGAAGTGACAAATGATTACTATGTGGAATATGAAAAACTTCGTAAAGCAAGAAAAGTACACAAAGTTTTAGATCTTAATGAAAAAGGAAAGTAAATCACGCGGCGTAATAATGTTCGCACACAACAACACGGAAATAGATTATTTTCGTCTTGCAGTTGTAAATGCTTTACTAGTACAAAAGAATCTAGGTATAAAGAACGTTACTGTGGTCACAGATCCACATAGCCTAAAACAAGGCGAAAAAACACTAGGCAAAAGATTAATTAAAAAAGCAATTAATAACATAATTGTGATAGAAAAAGACAAAAAATTTAAAGCATTAAATCAAAGATTATATAAAGACACAAGTCACACTACTAAGTACTTGCCTTTTTATAATGTAAACAGATGTGATGCATACGATTTATCTCCTTATGATGAAACATTATTAATAGATGTAGACTATTTAATATTAAGTGATACACTAAATCATTGTTGGGGGCACAACAACGAACTCATGATGAATTGGAAATATCAAGATATCATGTACGAAAGAAAAGACCCGTCGTTAGCAAGGCTTAATGATATGGGTATTACCATGTATTGGGCAACTGTGGTTTATTTTCGCAAAACAGAATATGTGAAATGTTTCTTTAACATAGTTAGTCATGTTAAAAACAATCCACAATTTTATAAAGACTTGTATCAGTGGCAAGGTACTCTATACAGAAACGATTATAGTTTTAGTATTGCCGCACATATGATGTCTGGTTTTGTAGACAAAGGAATACCACAGTTGCCCACTACCCTTTACAAAAGTTTTGATACAGATGATATACATAGTGCAGTAGACGAGAACACCATAGTAATGTACTTAGAGAAGCCCAGAAGCCCTGGAGACTTTATGCTTACTAAGTGGGCAGGTGTTGACTTACATATAATGAATAAATGGGCTATAAACAGAGTCAGTGAGGAATTGTTAGAATATGCAAGATAAAGAAAAATTTTATAATTCTTCGCCTATGAAATATATTAAATTAGAAGATATTATTAATCACGATTATTTTAATAAACCATTATTAACGTTCATAGATGAAGAAATAGGAGATATGTTTTTAAAATTTCTTGATTTTGACCCTGATCTTAGAAAGATAGATTATGTTATAGATAAACAAAAAGGCACTATAGTTGTAGAAAATGTTGAAGAATATAACAATTATCTTTTTAATTTTGCAAAATTACACTGGTTAATACATGATTTTAAATTAAATGGAATAAGTTTTCCGCCTCAAGGACATTTACATAAAACAGACATTGATAAAAAATTTATACCAGTAATGCACCCTGGTACATTCAGATATTTGGCTTTGATGTTTTTGAAAAAATATGACGAACATATAGTTGTTGGTGACAAGTACAATTATTTCCCACAGTATCCGAAACTGTCTTTTGAAGAACATAAAACTCTTGTAAATTCCGGATTTATAAGAGAAAGAAAAGGTTCATACGCAGAAGTAGAAACAACCCAAGGATCAGGCGAATTAATATATACACTCCATGAAACTAATAATCATCACGATTGGAATATAATATTACAAGCAGAACAATTAATTAAAATGTATTCAAAATTTAATGTATATACAGATGATGAAGAGTGTGTAAAACGATTAAATTTAATTTCGGAACAAAATATAGAAATAAAAATTATAGAAAACGGGTATTCATTAATACCTTATAAAGAAAATTTTGAAGGAGTTTCTGTTTATATACCTAAATCAGAATGCATGGAGGATGTTTTTAAATTTAGTATGATATATTATTTAGATTTTGATCACGATATTGTGTATTTTGTAGATACCGGAGTCTGTATTATAAATAATGGCACTATAGGATGTAAAAGATTGATACCAGAAATAGTTGAAGAGTCAAAACCAGAATATCTGAACAGATTCTTGTGGGCAAGGAGAGTAGTTAGAATATGAAATATTCCTCAAAACCGTTTCCATGGAAACACTATATATTAGAAGATTTCTTTGAACAAGATGATTTTGAAAAAATAAAAAATTTAAAAATAAATGATGCAGATTATTCTAATATTACAGGATTCAGAGATGTTATAGGAGGAAGAACATTTTTAAACAATTCTTTTGTAGAAGAAAATACTGAATTTAAAAAGGCCGCTGATTGGTTAAACAGAAGAGATTATTATGAAGATTGCTTTAAAACAGATTTAAGCAATACATATATGAGAGCAGAAATAATACATGATCGGTATCCATTTTTTCATGATATACATTTAGATTTGCCTTGTAAAAATTTAACTATAATTATTAATATAGATAAAGAAGATGAAAAAAATTTAGCAACAGATCTATATCACACAAAAGACTATCATGTAAAAAGATTAGACTGGGTGCCTAATGGCGGATTAGCATTCAAGATTACAAAGTCTGCTTGGCATGGATTTGCTCCAACAGAATACAAAGGCATTAGAAAAATAATGATAATAAATTATGTTAATATAGATGAATGGCGAGATAAGGATCAGTTATACATAAATGAATAAAATTCTTTCCCCATGTATAGATAGATGCTATACTGATGGCATAAAATGTCCAAGTTGTGGTCGAACAAATGACGAAGTTGCCGAATGGTTTTATGCAGATGATGATAGGAAGGAAGAAATTTTAAAAGAATGTGCAAAAAGGTTAGATCCTGAAGCATATGATTACTGGGAAGAAATGTATGAGTATAAAAAGCAAGAGTAAGAGGACTCCTAATTTAGGAGACAAAATAGAGCATACTTGTAGGCTTAACGGGAAGTTTGAGGGTAAAGTTATAGAACTATTATCTATGCAATTTGTATATGAAACAAAAGAAGGCTATCATAAACATTGCTTGTTTAGAGAAAGTTGGAGAAAGATAAATGAAAACTAGATATTACATATTAGCAGGTGTACTGTACACATTGTTTATAGGCTTTACTGCGAGTGCAATACAGGGAAGGCTTACAAGTGAAGCAATTAAAGACCAATGTTTTATAGATGGTTGTACAAAAGTATATGAATTCACAGGTGAAGTCGGTGGCGAAGAATGGGAAGAATTAATTGTTATTGCTGAAGAGTACCAAGAAGAAGCAGAGATGTGGAAAG
>Ga0070754_10000655_pt1 | contig 31130 bp, 16 predicted proteins | sample VirMetDEL_Sep_01_FD_75181 | JGI IMG/M metagenome (GOLD analysis project Ga0070754, IMG submission 75181) | Aqueous microbial communities from the Delaware River and Bay under freshwater to marine salinity gradient to study organic matter... | ecosystem: Environmental > Aquatic > Marine >...
GATTTTACATTTCCTATAGACGTTGTAATTGCTACAGCAGTAGCTGTTCTTCCTCCAAGTGGAGCTGGAGAAAATGTTACTGTAGGATTTGAAGTATATCCACTTCCATCATTGTTTAAAAATATCTCACTAACTGCACCACTAGAAATTCCTGCAGTTGCATTGGCAACAATTTCTGTACCGGAACCAACTAATATTAAATTTGTAAGGTATCCTTCATCTTCAACAGTGTTATCAACTTCTTCTATTGCAGTATCAATAAGTTCATTCTCATATTCATAAAGTTCACAACTTAATTCATAAATGTAATTAGTTCCTAATTGATAAAAAGGTTTTTCAGACTCAACTCTTTTAATTTCAAACAATCTCTCTCCAAGAGGAAAATAAATTAAATCCCCTTCTTTAGGTCTAGTAATTAAATCAGCAAAGTCATAATCGGTAATTCTTCCCTCTCTAATTCCAGAACTAATACCTTCTAAAAAAGGAGCAATAAATTCTTCGTATCTTTCTCTTGATATGGTCAAACTAATTTCATTTTTTAGTCTAAGTCCAAATTTGGTCATTATATCACTATCTGGAGCATATCCATCATAATTATTAATGTATGCTTCTATAAGAAAAACATCATCAAATTTTGATGATTGTATTTCCCTAATAATGTCATCAGTTTTGAATATCTTTCTTGGTAAATAATATACTTCAACCCCATAAATCCTTAATTGTTCATTAATAATATCTTGAACAAGAAATTGTTCGGTAGTTGAACCCTGTAAAAAGAATGGATTTAAAGTCATAATTATTATCCGATAAAATCTAATGGTGGCATTTCATATTCATTAAACATTCTTTGTTTAATATCTTCCAGTTCTCTTTCTGCATCTTCATATAATTGTCTTCCATTCAATTCAGTTCCTCCTGGAAGTTTTACTCCTTGGAACTTAATTAAATTCTGCCCCCATTGCCTTTTAATTAAAGATGTTAAATATTTTTTAACAAAACTATCATTGTAAACTTTTGAGAAATTTGTAGGATCTAAAGCTCTATAGCAATCAATAACTAAAAATGTATCTTTGTTTTGTGATGTCCAATCAATATCTAAATATAATCTGTTTTGTCTTTTATTAAATCTAATTTGTTTGTCTGTGGTAAGTAGAAAATCAATATCCTCTAGGTAAGATTTGACCATAGAATATTGTAGTAATTCTACAGAATTGAAATAATATAAATCATTTAAAAATAATTGATACTTGATACTAAACATTCCACCAGAAATAGAACTGGTGTCAAATTTAAATATTTTTTCTACTCCTATTACAGAATCTGGAACTTGAATATAATTTGAAGATTCATAAAAATTAAATGTAGCAGTTCCAAATCCAGTTATGTTAGAAGACCCTGTTGTTGTTACAATACCAACTCCACCAGTCCCACTTGCTCTTCCTCTGTTAATATCATTCTCCGTTATCTTATATTTCAAATACATTCTCTCAACTCCATCATAATGTCTTTCGTTGAAATACTGTAAGGCATCATCTACCAAATCATCAATTTGTTCATCAGCAACGTTAATTTCCAGTACAGGTGCTCCCAGTTTTCTCAAACAGTAATCAATTAATTCTTGTCTAGTCGTAGGTTGTGCCATTAGAATACTCCTCCATCAATTACAGAAGTCCAAGTTGGAATTCCGACAGAATTTGTTGTCAAAACAAAATAAGATTCTGTTAATGCATTTTCTGTACTTGCAGCTCCAATTAGTTTTCCAGTGTTATCAAAGTATGCCACTCCATTTGGTCCATCATAATCTCCCAGATCGTAATAAAGACCTTCAGTTACTGAAGCAAATCCTGTTATTCTTAAGTCCCCAGAAATATCTAAATCATTAGTGAAAGTAGATACTCCAGAAACATATAAATTATTTGTTGTTAATAATCCAGATAATCTAGCATTTCTCCATCGTTTAGAATCTATACCAAGATCATATGTCGCATCATCATTTGGAGTTAGGTTTGATATAAATTCACCACCAACATTAATATCATCAGTATTTGCATCACCGAGTCTAATAGTGCCTCCCCTAAAGGTAGCAACACCAATAAATTCTGATGTTCCATTAACCTTTAAATTTTGATTAACGGTAGCATTTTTTGTTACATAAAGATCTCCACCTAATTCTGTAGTTCCTCCACTAGATGCTAAGGTAGTAATTCCTACAGACTCTAATGTTCCATTGATAACTAAATTGTCAGAAATATCTACAGAATTATTAATATCTACATTAGATTCAAAAGTTGATACTCCAATTATTCTTAGATCATCATTGACAACTAAATCATTTTGAATGTCAACTGACGCATTTATATTTAAATCATCACCAAAAGTTGAAATTCCAGCAACGGCAAAATTTCTTTGTATGTCTAAGGAAGCATTAACATCAACTTGTGATAAAAAGGTAGAAAATCCCGATACACGTAGATTGTCTACCTCTAAATGTCCATCAATATCAATATCACCATCAAAATTAACATCACCAACAAATGTAGATACTCCAGAAACATATAAATTATTTGTTGTTACTAATCCTGAAAATCTACCATTTCTCCATCGTTTAGAATCTATACCAATATCATATGTCGCATCATTATTAGGATTTAAGTCTGATATAAATTCACCACCGACATTAATATCGTCTCCAGTAGAGTCTCCAAGATTAATGGTTCCACCCCTAAAAGTGGCAACACCAATAAACTCAGATGTTCCCTTTACATATAAATTCTTCTCAACAAAAAGATTACCTCCAGTAGTGGTAATTCCACCATTAGAGGCAAGAGTTGTAACACCTACAGATTTAAAAGTAGAATTTACTGTTAATGAATATAATATATCTGCGTTTGCATTTATATCAACATTTTCAGAAAATGTTGATAATCCAGTTATTGATAAGTCTCCTCCAATATTGGCATTTCCTCCAACATTGATATTTTTATCTATACCAACTCCACCACTAATTATTAATGCACCTGTTGTTGTTGATGATGAATTTGTTGTATTCGAAAAAGTTACTATTCCTGTCGCTACTAATGTTGACGAATCTATAGTATCCGTCATGTAGAATGTTTCAGTGGAAAGATCCCATACAAGGATCATTCCATCTCTAGTTTTTAAAGTAGAATCAACATCACTTAAATTTACAAGTCTAGTTGGTGGTGCCGACGCATTAGATAAAACACGAATTACATTTTGAGATCCAATTCTATCGTTAATATTGGGCATTACCTTGTTACTCCTGCTCTTACTAGTGCCGCACCCTCTACAGCTTTATATTCTTTACCAGAATTTGTAAGTTTTAGATCAAAAACATACCTTCCCGGTTTTAGATTAATTGTTTGTGATGCTGTTAAAGAAATTGAAATGACTCCCAACTCTGGCGTCACAACTAAAGATGTAAAAGATACTGAATCGGATGCCCCATAATGTTTCCTCAATTGTGCTTCGGCTGAAGCATTAGATAAATCTAAGAAAGAATTAGTTCTAGTATCCTCCAATTGAAAAGATGTGTCAAAGTCATACCCTTGCTCAATTACAATATTGGATACATAAACGGCCATTATTTGATGCTAATATACCTCTAGCTATTTATATTATTTGCTAATCTAGTTACTTATTTAGAAGTTCTTTTAGGAGAGTTTTTATTTCGTGAATATCATTTTTTATTTCATCCAATTCTTTTTTCTTCAATTCTTGTTTTGAAATTGAATTTAAATATTGATTATATGCAGTGCTATCACAGTTTATGATAGCACCACTATTTTCATCACGGTATAAATTTGTGTATCCTTCTACTTTGATCATCTTACTGCAATTGCTCTCAGGTCACTAATTCTTGGTGTTTGTGATTGATTTGTTCCAGACATAACGATTTTAATTACAAATCCAGTAAACAAATCAAGATTTTCTGCAGTAAATTCATATTCAAAAAATTCTCCTCTAGAACTTATTGAAACTCTTCTATCTGGAAGTCCACTATTTTTAGAAGGATCTACAACTACAAATCCATCAGTAGTTTCATTTAAGTTATCATATCCAGGGAATAATTCAAAAGATTGATTTACTTCACTAGAATCTGCTTTTACCAAACTATAAAGAACTCTAAAATCTGTAGAAGCTGGTCTTTCTGCAGATAAAATAACTTTTAATGTAGATGCTGGATTTTTCAAAGAAACTAAATTTGAATAATATACAGTTGCATGTGGATCATCATTGATAGAATTGACTCTACTATCCGTAGAGTAATTTGAAATTGGATTATTTAATCTATTGCAATAAAATTCTGTAAATGCTGTATCTAAATTTAATATTGGTGATAAGTTGGAATCATTTGTATTGAAAGTTATTGCAGTAGTAAGAGATTTCTTTCTTGGGAGTTTGGTCAAATATTCATTTTGATTGATTTCAGAACATACAATTCTTGTCGAGTTCAAAACATTCAGACTGTTTAATTGAATAGTTTCATATCCAAGATCATCAAACGAATTTTCGTTACCATCAACGCTTGTTCCAGATACAGTTCTGATCGAAGCATTTACTGATGTCAAAGATCCTGGAGTTAAAATATCATAAGTTGGAATAATCGATCCATAAACTATATTTTGTGATGCAGTTACGTTACTTCCGCCTAATAATCTAAAGTCATTAAATGATAATTGTGGTGCTCCACTTGTAGTTGCATCACCACTCCTATCATTTCCTTTATCGGAACCTCTATTGATTTCCACATAATAACTATCCATTTCGATTGGTTCTTTAATAGAAGTTGTAATTCCATTTATTCTTCTGAGAGAAATTCCCCCAAATTCATATTTTTGAACTATATCACCAATGTTATGATTTACAGATATAGTTTCATCAATTCCTCTTCCACTAGGTGCTATTGAAAGGGATCCATTACCAACTGAATTGTATTTTATAATTTCCCTACCAATTTTTACATATCCTGGATATGATCCAGATACAGTTTGTCCCTCAAAAGTTGTGAAATTGGAAGTGTCCCCAATACTAATAGTATTTGACTCTGAAACTGATAATGTATCACTTAATGATGTTGTCTGTTCACTAGATTCAATTTCATTGACGACTAATTTGTTTGTAGAGGAATACATTCCATGATTGAAGTGATCTACTTTAATATAATTTCCAGAGTAAATTCCACCGTCTCCAGTAGAACTTGTTATGGTTGTTCCTGCCATAGAAACAATTGTTCCACTATTATTATAATAACTTACTGCTGTTCCCACTGCAAATTCAGTTCCTGAGGACAATACTCCAAATTCTCCTTGTACATTTGTTAAGTACAAGGTATCCAATCCATTAATAGAACTGATTGTAATTCGTGCATCTCTTCCTGTTTGAGTTGATGTTGATGATGTGACAATACCAACAACATCACCAACTTGATATCCACTACCAAAATCTGGACTTACTGTAGAATGACCAACTCCAGTAATTACTCCATTTGAATTTGTGGTAATATTCAGTTTAAGTCCAGTTCCCTTTCCAACAACATTAAAAGTTTCTACTGTTTCAGTAACACTTGCTGGATAATTTTCTCCAGCAACAGTCAGTGTTGCAGCATTACTTACAGAACTTCCTTGACCAACAATAATTGCTGATCCATTGTTTGAATTTGTTCCTGCAAGTTTTCTGCCAGTAGTCAAGATTCCAATAATTTCAGAACTTGTAACTGTATCAATACCAATTCTTCCAGTTTTTGGAATGATTGTAATTGGATTATTAATTAGGTTTGAAATATATCCATTACTTTCATTTAATGGTGGATTATAGAAATATGCTGTTCCTGTTGTTTGCGTGAACTGTGCCTTATATAATTTAAATTTAAGGTCTTGATATTGATTTGTTGTCCAAATGGAACCATTTTGAGATTTGAAAAGTGATCCCAAAGCAAATTGTTGGGTATATCTTACAGAATCTACGTCAGGAAGTGATTGAGTATTTACAGTCTTTTCTCCCATTACAGCAGTCCATAATTCATACTCATCACTCTTATCAGAAATGATAACAATCGCATATTCTCTTCCTGGAGCCAAGAAAATTGGTTCTGGGAATTTTACATTAGTAGCAACTTCTCCTGTAGATGAAGTATTAATATTAATAACTTCGTTTCCATTTTCATCAGTTGTTCTTGGTCTCAAAATCACTGGTTTTCCAATAACTTCTAGAGTTGGAGTTCCCAATAAAGTTGTTCTAACTTCTACTCTAACTTCAGCATTACCACTATCAATAGAAGCAAAGAATAAATCTACAGAAGTCAAGAAAACTCCATTTACATCATCATCAGTGTCTATGTTAGATTTAACTTGAATATTACCACCAACAGTAAATGTTTGTGCAAGAGGTTCAAAATATTCAGTATCAACTCTAGTTGTATTTGTTGTAGTGGTATTGGTAGTTAAATTTATAGTATTGTTTATAGTTGTTCTGGTTGTCTCTCTTGTTACTGTTGCCTGGAACTGTAGTAAAGTTGCTGATGCAGTGTAATTCGTTTCTGCAAATGAAACCGAATTACTTCCTGGAAGTCCGGGATCATTTGTAGAACTGGATGTAAGTCTATAGGTTTTTGTTCCAGTAGGAATTCTGACCGAAGGTCTAGGAGAAGCATTAGGATCTCTTAAGAAGAATGTTCCTATTAAATCACCATAGTTGTCTGAAATTAGTCTGACATCTTTTACAAAAGCAATTGCACCACTAGTTTGACCAACTAACTGCATTCCAGTCTGAATGTATCCAGAATACAAACCTTGAGCAGATTCTGCAAGAGCTGCAGTATCTATATTAAGCACTTTAGATGTTGAACTATAAGAAGATCCTAAAGTGTCAGTCTTTACATATGGATTTTGATTATAAGTTGTTGTGGGATTTGCAAAATTGCCCGATTTATGATTTGGAGCACACAATCTAAATCTAATTCTTTCTCTACCGCCAATGGTTCCAACTACAGTTTCTCCTATTGAAAATGCTGCAGAAGCTCCATAGTTTTGTAGATTTCTGCTATTTGAAATTTCAATTAATTTTGGAACAACATCAACATTGCTATTGCTATCTAAGAATTGATAGAATCTTGTATTAGATTTTAAGTTTGATGCTCTAAATTCAGTGTTTCTTGATCTCATAAACACTTCATCAGGTCTTCCAACAACTTCATTCCTAATAGTAGTATCTACAGTATCGAATGATCCACTAGCAGTAGAGGAAACTGTTGATGAGGACGTAGATGAACTTGTTTCAAATCTAGACTGAGTTGTTCCTGCACGACCCGCATTTGCTACTCGTTCATTTCTAGTAGAGAATCTGGAATTGCTAACATTTTGTGTTAAATTATTTACGAGATTGACACTTTGTCTTCTTACAATTCCACGATCTACATTTCTATCTTGAAGTTGAACAGTTCTGGTCCAAGTATCAACCTCAGGACTCAATTGTAATGTTCCTGTATATACAACAACATTGAATGGGTTTACATTTTCAATTTTTGTTGCAAAAGGTTGTTCTAACCAATCTACTTCATTATATGAAAGGGTTAATGCCCTACCAGTTTTTTGGATGGAAGAATCTAAAAGTGAATAATTTTCTGTTAAATCTAAATTTTCTGGAGTTAAGTTATCTTCAGTTGCAATTAAGGATTCTAAAGAGTCTCTAGTTATATCAGATATTAAGGTTCTTGAGTTTGTGTCAACAACAGCAGATGATAAAAACTGATTTAATTTGGATGCATCAATAAAATCATCAACAAAAAATCCACTCTTAAATCTATCCAATCCTTCAGAGTCTCTTATCTGAAGTGTTTGTGTATTCAATTCCAATAAAGAAAGACTGGTAAGTTCTTCTAAAGTTTCAACTCTATCTTCAATAATACCAATGTCTCTCATGGTATATCTTCTATTATCAGTCAATAAAATGCTTGCATCTTGAGGTCTGTACAAATATGCAGGAAGATCCAAAGTTCCAACTTCCAAGAGCTCACTATTTTTTACTGGAGGTTTTGGATTTTTCGATGAAACTCCTTTATCTACAATAAAATTACCTGCAGTGTCTAAATAAATTTTATCAATTCTTGGAAGGTAAAAACTTTGACTAATAATTGATCCTTCTCCAGGAGCTAAAAGTCTTGAAGGAACTGTATTAAAAGTTGATGTTCTAGCACTAAAGTCAAAAGGAGATTTATCTGTAGTGACTGAAGGATCAAAAAATGCTACTCTTGGTCTAAAGTCAAGTGTATCTGAAGCTCGAATTACTCCACCAATACTTGGAATGTCTGTAGTAAATCTTTCTCTATCATAACTATTGACAGTAAAGACATCTCCAGTATCATTGGAAGGAACTGTGTAGTGATCAAACACTACTAACAATCTTCTTGATGGATCTTGAGTGTTTTTATTTCTTACAAGTTTTGAATAATCATAATATTGATTTTTTTGTCCTCTATCCAACTTGAAAGAAAGAGTTATATCTCTATAAGATCCATTAGTAACGGATTCTACTACAGTTACGATATTTGATTCTTCAAAAGTGACTTGTTCACCAACAGAAAACTTATTTTCATTTAAATATACAATTCCTAAAGTATTTACTGCTGATGATGGAGAAGTTGAAGTATTTGTAACAACTCTTGCTATTGTGCCACTAGAACTTCCAATAATATTTTCACCAATCAGAGCATTTGAACTTACATTTGCTGTAGAGGTAAATTCAATTTGATCTAAAATTGGATCAGAAGTATTTAAAGATTCGTAAACAGATAAAACCTTTACAACATCTGGATAGTTTAGTGAAATTTCTTCATCTTGAACCCTTAAACCATAATATTGATTGTATGTTAGCCCATCATTTTTGGATGTGTTTGAATTTGATCCAGATTCTGTTAATTTTGATGCTCTTACAAATAAAGTTCCACTCCTGCTAAATGTTTTAATTTTGCTTTGAATTCCATTTTTTATTGCAGTTACATTAACAACAGTGTCATTGTTCGAAAGTGAATTATCTAGTGCTCTTATAGTTGCAGTATTTCCAGAAATTTCAAAAGAATCAGATGAAAGTTTTGCAATAGTTCCTCCACTATATCCTATACCATATCTTTCCTGATCAAAATTAGCCCAAGTTACACTGGAAATTCCAGAAAAATCTGCAGTTGTGCTCAATACAATTTCATTATTTCCATCAACATTTTTGCCAGTTAATTGCTCAATAATATAAAGATTAGATGATGATAAGTTTACTGAAGATGCATTCGATTCTGGAAGTAAGGCATATAATGTTCCAGATCCTCTTACGATTGGTGCTCCAAGAAATCCATTTACTTGGACATTTGAAGATGGCAATGATCCATCGAACACTCCAGTAACACTGGGTACTGAACTGATTTCAAATGATAATGAATCTGATGCAACAGAAGATATTCTATTATATGTTTCTGTAGATAATCCGGATCTTTGATATCTAACAATAGTATCTGTTCTAATACCAACAAATTGTCTTCCAGTAGAGGTAACCGTAGAAATACCACCACTTTCTGCAGTTATAGAAATTTGCGATATTCCGCCAGGAAAATTAAATCTTTCGAGTACAGAATCTGCAGTAAAATCACTATAAGTAAATGGAGATGATTGCTTTACTGACTTAATATTTTGAGTATTATATGCATGTACTTCTTTAATACTTCTAGATAAATCAATTCCATTGACAATGAGACCTTCACCTTTTGCAAAAGTTCCTGATGTTTGTCTTAAGAAAATAACATCTGAAGATCCATCTGCTGTTGCAAATCCACTTGCACCAGAACTTTTACCCTTGACAAAAAACGATTCTTTTATTTCACTTGTTCCAACAGATTGATTCAAAGTTAATTTGGTGTATGTTTGAATATCATATAGTCTCAAATCCCAAATTGTAGATGAATTTAAATAAGGAGCATCTGTTAAATTAAAAGAATATACTCTAGCTTCCCCAATTTGTGTCCCAGTTGCTCCAAATTGTGCGTAAAGTTCTATTGTTTCTCTAATTTTTGGAAGTCCTTGAACATTATTAGTTCTTAAAATATTTCCCATTTCAAAAGGAACTGTTACATTACTCAGTTCCTCAGTATCCCTTGGTTTTTCTAAATCAATGACTTCTGTAACATTTTTTTCAATATCATATCCTCTAACGTAAGCCTTACCTGGAGATATTTTCAAACATGCTAAATCATCTGATGGAATATTTCTTTGATCTGTCAGTTCATTACTGAAGAATGCTCCATCATTGCCCAATCTATTATTGAGTGAGTTGGTTAACTTGACATCAAATGGTCTTACCGTATAGTTTCCTGATTCATCAAAAGTTCTTTCTGCAAAATAATCACGAATTTTATTATACTCAGTTTTTGTTGTTACTTTCTTTATCTTACCATCTCTTACTCTCAGTAATTCAACGAAATCGGTATCATTTGTATCATCTAAAGATTTCTTTGATAAAGTTAATGTTATTTTTAATCTATCTGCTCCAGGAGAAGCATAGTTTGTAAATCCTTTTGCATTATCATACAAAGTCTCATCTTCTTTTGCCTCTATAAGAGACTCTGTAATTTTTAAACCTACTCTGTAAGATGGAGTATTTGTATAATAATCTAAAATAATATCTTGTGCGGAAACATTTACAAAATATCCCCTTATAAAATAAACACCATCATCAATGAATACTGCAGATCCAACTGATGATGCATTTGAAGGAATTAATGATGCAAACGGAGTGCCTGCAGATATTGTTGTATTACCATAAACAACATTTTCATTTGCATAAAGAAGTTCTCCATCTTCAAACTGGGTAAATTCAAAATTTTGGTCCGATTCCAGGTACTTTAGGTATAAAGTTATATATTGTACATCATCACTTTCATCAGGCAAAACTATTTTTTGAATTTTTGCTGTAGTTCCTGATAATTGCCCTACTACAACTTTTCCCAAAAAATTATCAATATAAACGGAAAGATCTACTCCAAATTGTGAAGAATTTACTTTTACTGAATAGAATTGCCCGTCATAAGTAATATTTCCAGGGATCACCATCGATCCTTCTTTGAAAATATGACTTCCAAAATCTTCTACTTGATTTTGGAATATTGACTGCAATGTAGTCAGTTCTCTAGACTGAACTGGAAATCCTGGTTTAAATAATACCTTATAAAAATTTTTCTGACGATCAAAATCATCATAGTATGGATTGATATTTAAATTCGTTTTTTGTGCCATTTTTTCTTAGAATTCCAGAATGATTTTAATGTCTTCTTTTTGTCTAGAGTCTCTTGAAACTAAAGACCTATTATCAATGTAGATTATGTCTCCTGTATTCTTATTTATCTCAGGGTTAGCAAGTCCTTGACTAAATGTCACTCCTAAACTTACCTGTTTTGATCCTATAATTGTAGATATTCCACTAAATCCAGTATCGATTGATCCACCAAAAGGAACAATTGTTTCTGAAGAAGATTCAAAACTTAATACTTTACCTTTTGAGGAAACATCATTTCTATCGGTTTGGTCATAATTGTTGGCAAAATATAAAGATCTGTCCTGATAGTATTTTAAAACTTTTGTTTCATTATCATATGAAGCAACATATCCTCTTGCAACACCATCGGTTACAGTTTGTGTCATTGCTGCACCAACAACTGGAGTGCTAGTTACAGAAGATAATTTTATTGCACCTAGAGAGGAGTAGGTGTTATTTGTATATACTTGAGATGAATTATATTTGTGTGGGTTTTTTATAATTCCAACCTGTGCAAATTTAGTATCTGTTGGGAAATCTTTAGTGGAATCATCAAATCTTGCATAAATTAAAACTTTATCTGCACCAAGTTCATTGTAAATGTCATATCCATGTCCTTTTGATGGTGGGATAATTGGTATTAATTTTGCCGGATTTGATACAGTACCTGTGCTTTCTAAATCAACAATTCCAAAAGTATACCCTGTTCCTCCAGAAACCACTTTTGCACTTGTGATTGTTCCTGAAGCATTGCATGAAATTGAAACTTGTCCCCCAGTTCCATCACCAATAATGTTGTATGTTTTCGATGTATATCCACTACCACCATCTTCAATATAGACAGTTTTTATTTGATTATTATTGATCTCAGAGTCTCCAGCCTCTCTTATACTTTGAATTTGAAAATCTGATGATGTTGACCAATCATTTGGGAGAACAATATATTCGGTAGAATCGAATTTTATAATGTCACTAGGAGAAACTGTGAATAAGTATTTCCAAATGTATCCATCACCACTTGTACCTGCTGCTGATGGTTCTAAATCGGTAAAAGTAGGTTCGTCCTTTGAAGTGTTTCCTAAAACATTTGATCCTGAAGATCCATTATACAAACAAATATAAACTTTAAAATCACTGTTGATTACATAGTAATTGCAATCATACAATCTTGCTGTCTGAGCATTCGGAGTTAAATTTGAAACACTATAGTCATGTCTATACATGTCATATCTAGTGTTAGATGTCCATGTAACTTTTCTTATAACTCTTCTTATATTTGCACTATTAATCTTTTTACCAAACAATGCAGTATTTCTATAGTGAGACAAATACTGAAAATTATCAATCGGACTTGGAGGAGATGATGGTGAATCATCCCATGTTGTAGATCTTCCAAACCCAATAGGATTTCCGGAACTTCCGGGATTTGATAATCCCAAAAATACGTAGTAAGAATTATTGGTATCCAGTACAGAATCTACAAAATTATTCGCATTAGCAATTCTAAATTGATCTGTTACTACAGCAGCCATATTACATAGTTTTTTAGATATTTATATGGATTCTATTAATCTAGTTTTTCGGGTAAAGATCCATTTTGTCTCAATCCCTCGTTTCTTCTCTGAATAGTTGGGAATGTGGTAAGACCAATATTTACAGTTTTGCCAGTAACTCCTATAGAAATTGGTGAAGAAGATCTAGTTATTGTAGTCATAAGTCCCCAAGAAAATTCTCCAACAAAGTCTCCACTCGTATCTATCCCACTCGTTATAGTTCCCGAATCAATATTGCAAGTTGCAATTCCATTTACACCATCTGTTGATAGTTGATGTACATAATAAATATTATCCAAAAATGTTGTTCCAATACCAACAACCGCAGAATCTCCACTATCTACAGAAATTACTCCAGATCCAACATGAGTATTCTTTACAAATATTGGATATCCTACTTCCAAATCATTCCCAAAGGTAGTATTCCTCTTAAGATTAAATTTAAGAGCTAATTGTCCACCATTAGTTGTTGCAGTAATTCCTGTTATAATTCCAGAGAATCCTTTAATTGATTCTATTTTAACAATATTTTCTATATTTTGATTTGGGGAAGAAACTATAACATTTGGATCTACTGTATATCCAAATCCTGGATTTGTTATATTAATTGGAGTAGTTAAAGATCCTCCACTACCGACAGTAACCGTTGCGGATGCGGTCGTACCAATACCTATTCCAATTTTAAACGGAGATTCAAATTTTACTTCAACTGTAGATCCAGTATATCCACTACCACCATTCAAAATTGTCAGAGAAGAAACAGTTCCTCCCACACCAATTGAAGCAGTAATATTTGCCGATAATAATTCTTTTTCATCAACTAAAATACCAGAAAATGTATATGGTGCAGAAAGATTATAAGTAAATAAATCTGGATCATCTACAAATAATCTGGTATCAGAATCACTAACATCCCCAATAATTTTTGCAGTTGGATAAACTTGAGATATTATTGATTCTCTTGTTTTATAAACAAGATCTCCATTTATAACCCTATCAGTTTTTTGTTTTGTCCATGACATTGGTTTATCATTTATCTCATCAATCCCCTGATCGGAATATGAATTGGTTTCAAACTTATCGGAGAAAGAAAGATCAAAAATAACTCTCTTATCCTGAGTAACAGTTTCGGAAATGTTATCATTTCTGAATACTTGAACATCATCACCCTTTTCTAGTGTGGGTAAAATATTTGTGACTAATAAATCATCCTCCCCTCTAGTTCCTCTATAGAAGAATATTGCAATATTATCCTCTGGTTTTGGTGCTGTTGTAAATGTAAATGAAGTACCTCCATCAAAATTATATGCTACTCCAGGATCTTGAATGACTCCATTCATAATGACAAGAATTAAATTGGAAAGATCCAAATCTGAAGTATCTTGCTTTTCAAAACTCAATAGAGATCCATTGTAAAATAGTGGAAATCTTACTCTAGAACCGTCTTGATAGTTTTTAATAGAGTCAATAAAATCAAATTCACCAAACTGCCAAGCACCAAAATTATCACTAAATGTATCCAAAACAGTGAATTCAAATTCGGAAATAGGTGAGGATAATCTACCATCAGTTACTAATCCAACTGGTTTGAATACATCTCCTTTTTTAAATGAATATCCAGATCTACTAATAGAGAAGTTGGAAACTTCAAAATAAGTAGATCCTATTCCAGTTGTGCTACTAGCACCAACTTCAATGTTAACTAATAATCCAATTCCTGTATCGGTTGTTGCTCCAACACCAATCCTCGAAACTCCAGTAACTTCAAGATTTTCATATGAGGGTTCTGACACAAATATTTCTGGATTTGTATATCCACTTCCTCCATCATTAATAGTGAATATTAAGGTTCCTCCAACACCAACAGTAGCTCCAATAGATGCTACTCCACCACTGTGACCATCTTCATAAACACTTACACCAATGGATACAATTCCATTATAACCAGATCCAAAAGTTCCTCCATTTATTCCCGTTGTTAGACCTATAATTGATCCTCCCCCATCGAGTAAAGCAGTAACTGCTGCTCCAGCAAGAGGTGCATACCCGAGACCTCCACTAGATCCTAAGGAAACGATAATGCCACCTCTTGGAATTTGATTCTGATTAATATCAGACTCTGATATTAATATGCTATTTGAATCTGTAATATCAGTTCTAATTCCACTGAATACAATTGAAGATATTCCTACAACAGAATTTTCAATAATACTGAAATTATTATTGGGATTATTTACTGTAGTAGGAGTTTGAAATATTCCATTTAAAAATACAATACCATTTCCACCAGTGGTTCCAATTCCTATAGTATTTGCTCCACCAACTGTCAAAGTAAATGTTCTTCCTATTCCAGTAAATTCATTAGAAATATCATCATAAATTTGATTACTATCATAAGTTTTTCTTAAAAATACTCTCCCAACAAAATCCGAAGTTTCAAAACTTAGATTATTTTCAGTTCTCGACACAAAAACATTTCCTCTAGGAGATTTGGTAAAGAAAATTTCATCTCCGACAATATTATAAGATCCTTTATAAATCTCAACAGTGTCTCCATCTGAATGGGACGTTGCTGAAGATCCAACAAATCCCCTATCGACTTCTACTAAAGTTTCTGTTCCAGTATTAGTAATGGGTCCAATGTTTGTTGTTCCAAAACCAACATTTATTACCTCCATATATTCATCACCAATCTTTAAAATATTGAGAGGATTTAATGTTGAAATTCCACTTAGAGAGAAAGTAGTAGCATTTGCACTAATACTTCCGCCATTTCCAAATAAAGATGTTTGAACTTTAGTATAAATTAATGGATACTGTGCGATGTTGTCTATAGTAATTAGTGATTTCTCATTCTTTTTGGACATTTCAAATTGATGACTATTTCCCTCTCCAAGAGAGGTGAAAGTAACAGCAGATCCTGCTCTTGTTGTAGATATTTGGAATGTATCATCAGTTTTATTAATAACAAACACTGAAGATGGTAAAACGTCACTAACAGATCCATTTTTATAGACCATTGGAGTAGATCCAACACCAACAAATGTTGATTTTGGAGTATAAATTAATTCTTCATTCTCACTAAAGAAATGATTTTCTATTGTAAAAGTTCCAGTTGATGGATTTAAAACGTTAGTATTTGATGGATCAAATTTCTTAGCAAAAATTGGAACTCCATCATTCCTCAACACAAAATTTTTCTTGTTTATTCTATTGCCATTTAGTGCAAAATATTGTGATGTTTCAACACTTTCAACAGATGTTCCAAATTGAAGATCTGGAGCATCATTAATGAAGTCAACTTCTGTATAAAAACATTCACTAAAAGAAAGAATTTTTATGTCATCGATTATTCCAGCATCTGGATAAAACTTCAAACTAAAATTAGATCCAGAATATTCACCACCAAATGTACCTATACCAGAGGTACTTCCAATTGAAAGAAATGCTGATTGTTGAGAATAAATGTTAGAATTATCATGAATCAAAAGGACCTGATGAATAGATTTGGTTGATCCAATGCTAACTTCAACCAATGATTTTAAAGAATCGAATATATTTTTATTAAGAGAAATTACAGAGGTGGATAATCCAGAGGATGTTTCTGAGAAATTGGATTGATAAATTGCAGATCTCTCATTTCCTTCTGGTTGCCCACTCAATCTGAATCTGTGCGTACCAATTCCTACGGAAGTAGTACCAAAACCAACCACTTTAGATCTAACAGTAGTATCAAAAGAAGTATCGTTTATATATTTTATAGATATATTTCCAGAATCAATGAATGATGTAAATATTCCAATTGGCTCACTAGATCTATTGAATGGTGTAGTATCAAAATAATATTCTACAATATTTGTGTTTGTTCCATCATGAGTTACATATAATTCAACAAAATTAATTTTATTTGTGTTTTCTTGAATCACTTGGTTCGTAACATATAATGAAGATATTTCATTTGCATCAAGTTCAATTAAAGTAGATTCTGATCCTGTAATGATTTCTTCGGAATTTGAAGTTATATCAATAAATCCTACATAAGACTTTCCTACTCCTACTCCAGGAATAAATTTCTTTTTAATATATTTCAAGTTATATTCTGTATCAAATGGATCTTTTGGAGTAAATCTCAAATAATTAGTTCCAAAACTATCACTTTCAATCGAAAAATCTCCATATTCTTCGTCATCATTGTGAGTCAATCCAGTTCCAACATTAACTAAAGATTGTTTTTCTAAAATGAAAGAGTTTTTATTAAGATTATCGTTTACTATAGTTAAATTTGTTAATTGTATTTCTGTATTGTCAATATCAGACACCTTAAAAAGATAACTTGCATAAGATTCTGATGTATCAATTTCAAATACATTTGTGTAGGTATTTTGTTCAGACTCTGAGCTAGAAAACTCATCACTAATATCATCAATTTTTAATACAATATTCGATCCAACTTCAACATAATTTGTCAGTTTTTTATTTTTTAATTTCAAAAACTTAGATTTATTTCCAACTACATCTATATCTTTTACAAAGTCAAAATTATAAATGGTATCTACACGTTTTTCGTCGAATATATCTTTAATTATAGTAGTTTCATTAAAACTTTCTGTAAATCCGATTCTTTCATCAGAATCTGAAGTAATTTGAGTATCAGAAAAATTTTTCAATCCAACAGGATGAACTAAGCTATTAACTGGAGTCCTAATATCTTTCCATTGCTGAGAATTTTTGATTGAGTATGAAAGATTTTGATAATAATTATTATCAGGAATTACTTGATAATCTGTATTTAACTTTCCAGTTTCATTATTCCATCCTTCATTTTTTCTTGTAGAAAAACTAACATCAAATTTGCCATTAAATGAAATCAAATTTTCTATGGTTGCTACGTTTCCTGAAGATTTACCAGTGATAACTTCTCCCTTCGATAAATCATACGATCCGAAAACCCTAATAGATGCAGAATCATCATATTTAACAATTTCCAAATCTCTCTCAACATCATTTGAAATTAGTTTTTCTCCAATTTCAAATTCTGAGGGTTTAATTGTTATATCAAAAACTGGATAATCATTTTTACTAATTATAATTCCAGAAGAATCTTGAATAGTTTTTGCAATTCCTGTATTTGTTGTAAGTCCAGAAACATTTATTGTTACTTGATCATTGATAAGACCTGGAGTAAATTTATCTTCATATTTTGATACTGTGAAAAATTTATATCCATAATCTGCAGAATTAAATCCATCTCCAGTAGAACTGTATTTTTGTATTCCTTCAATAAAAACTTCATCCCCAACAGAAAAAGGATCAATAGAAAATCCGGAAATTGGAGTTGTTAATACGCAAGTAAATATTCCAGTCGATGAAGACTTAACTTCAATAATACTAATACCATTAGTATTATTGACTGTAAACAACTCTGCTGACTCGTCAGAAACGCCTTTTGGATTGACATCAATAAGTACATTTGAAATTGAATTTCCAGATAAGGTTGATTTTAATACCCCATTGTCAACAACTTCTCTAGTATCTTTATTGACGACTACGACTTGTGGTGCAGATAAGAAATTTTTTCCTCCATTTGTTACTGTAATAATTCCGATTGTATTTGAATTTTTGAGAGATATTTTGGGAGATATAAATGCTTGCGGACTTAGTGTTTTGTCCGAAGAATATTCAAAACCTTGATTAATTATTCTAACTTCCTTTACATTTCCTATTGTTTTAGATTTTTGAACTATGTATAGATTTTCGCCCTCTTCAGAATTCGAATCGGTAATATTTGGTTCTTTTTTATATCCCTCTCCACCAGAAATTAAATTAATTTTACTGACAGGGCCTTTTGCTGAAGTTGATTTTGTAGTATATTCTAAAATATCACATTCCGATTTTGTGTATGATAATTTTTCTGGTTTATTAGTTAGATTTATATTAAACGTAGTAGTTCCAACTCCAGAAATCGCATAATTTTCATTATATTCACTATTGATGTAAATAATTTCAGAGTGATTTTTTACATCAATGTCTGAAGTACTTATATATCCAGATTTTTCTAATGAGTAATATAATTTTTCTGGGATTTCTGAATTGTAATTAATAGTCAATGATGCGTTTGCAGAAACCCCTGCTGTTCCAACTCCAGATATACTGAAATTATTAGTGGATCCAGTAGAAACAAACTCATTTAGAAATTCTTGATCATAGTATATTTTAAACTCATATCCAGATAGAGAAGAATCTGATAAATCGAATACTAAATTATTATTTTTTACAGACTTAATTTGTGGATTGATCTTTGATAATACTTGAGAAGAACCTCCAGTAGATGCAAAACTAACAGTTGTTGGGGGATTTGATATTGAATTAGAGTATGTCTCACATAGACTAATATTATTATCATCTACTTTGTATGTAAAATAAAAATCTGTTGATAATCCAGAAATTACTTCATCTCCACTATAACTAACTTTATCTCCAGTCTCAAAATCATGATTGAGAATTTCAATTTGGTTTGTGATAGTACTTACACCTAATGAAGTAAATCCAACAGGATTTACTTCTAAATGATTTGAAACTGTATTCCTTAAAATCCTTACTGATGATGAAGTTCCAATACCTACAGTAAGATTTGGTTTTACGTTCAACGTAATGATGTCGCCAGTGGTTAATTCATGAGAAGTGGATAATGAAATTGTAGATTTTATTTTCTTAACTGTAGCTAATTTTTGTTCGAAATTAGTTTCAAAAAGATAATCATCAGAATTGTCTCCATTTGTTCTAAAGAACACTTCATCACTAGTCAGTGAAGTTTTTATTCCAATTGTGTTGGGAGATTTATTTACTGCATACAGGGTGGAAGGTAAATTAAATGGAGTACTTGATGGTGAAGTGGAAATAGAAATAGCACTATTTCCATTACTGTTGAATATAATTAACTGATTTGTTGAAAATGGATGATCTTCAATGTAAATCCTTTGTGTTGGAATACTTCTGGAAATAATTTGATTTCCAAAGTTGAAAGAAACATTGCTGCTAATTCCAGATATCGTTCCAACTCCAATTGATTCTTGAGAATTAAAGTATACTTTTTGATTTACTTTAGATTTAAAATAATTTAACTTTGAATCTATAGTAAAGGAATTATTCTTAAATAAAACTAAAGATCCAACTTCATGGGAAGTTCCAGAAAGACCTCTTTGAACTCTTAGAATGTTTTTATTTTTAAATACATTTAAAACTTGTAAGGTTTCTGTTCCTATTCCAATACTACTTCCAGCAGAGACTCCTGTAGGGATATTTGACACATATATTTCTGTCGATGCTGCACCAGAAGCAACGATAGCAGTAGTTAATCCTACACTTAAAGTATTATTAGATGTTATTTTAAATGTATTATTTAACTTTGATAGATTGGATGTACTAAATCCAGATATTGTAACATAATCATTATTTGATAATGTGTGATATGGGAGAATAGTGACCTTTACTTTGTTTTCTTCCCATGTAAAAATTGCATCATTAAAAGTTTCTAAAGATGTTTCTATTTTGTTAATAGACTTACCTTTAATTTCAGAAACTTTAGCATCAATTCCTCCACCATTTGTATCTGCATTATCAAAGATTAGTTTATCACCTACTTTATAATTATTTCCAGAATTAATTATATCAAATCCACTAATTGATCCCTCAGACACAGATTCTATAGTTATTTTTTGTCTTTTGATTTCATTAGTTTCAATAATAAAATCATTGTCTGCAAAAGGTTCTGAAATTTTGTATGGGAAAGTATTCCTAATAAGATTCGAACTATTAAAGTCAAATTCTTGATTTAGGGTTGCATTTTCTTCTAATGTATTTGACCTGAAAGAATCTCCAATAAAATAAGGGAAAGTTGGAGATCCTGTTATAGTATCTATAGTTGCATAATATGCATACACTCCATTAGGAAAATCTGGTGTTTTAGAAAATCTTCCATTGTTTCTATCAAGATCTCCATTACTATCATATTTGTAATCTTCTACGAAGAATCCAAGAGGAAAATCTAATGTTGAAGGTCTATCTTCAATATTAAGAGAATTCTTAGTATATCCAGATGTTAAAGTTTTGATACCAGAATTTACATCATTTGGATCATTTAATCCATAGCATCCATAAATTGGATTTCCATCATATGCCCATCCAATTATTTTTGATAGAAAATTATTATTTTCTTGGAAAGAATTTCTCAAGTCTTCATAATATCCAGAAACAAAATATTGCAGTTGATCATCATTATCTTTGAAAATTTCATACTGATTTGGTGAAATTTTCTCAACCTCATTAACAGTTAGTGATCTAATATTGGCGTCAAATATTGCCCCAGATCCACTAGGAATCACATCAATTCTACTTGAAGTTGAATATCCTATTCCTGGTTGAATAATTTTTACATCAATAATTTTTCCATTAGAAATAATAGATCTTAATTTTGCTCCTGTACCAGATCCAGTAGGATCAATAACTTTTAATTCTGGATTTGAAAAGTATTCAAATCCACCAAACTGGAGATTTACATCTGAAACTTGTCCATTAGAAATAATAGGTTCAACTTGACCCTCTTTTCCAGTTTTTATAGTAAATGTAGGTTTTCTTTCAACATTTAATACTGATGATCCATATCCGGATCCAGCTTCATACAGTTGTAGATCTACTATTGATCCTTTAACAATTGGAGTAGCAGTTATATTTTGAGTTTGTGTTGTTGTTCCAACTCCAACTGAACTAAATTCTATAGAAACTTGTATATTTGGATATTTGAATTGTTGAAAACCAGTTCCTTGTGTCGAAAATTTTACAATATTTTTTTGATTGAAATTGGAGGAAATTGTTCCTCCAATTCCAGCATCACATAATCTAAATGAATTATTATCAACCTTCAAAACATAATATTGATTTGTTGTTACCAATCCAACTATTGCTTGAGGTTGAGTAGATCCCAGTCCCACAACAGATGAATATTCAATAATATCACCATTCGAAAAACCATGATTGTTGGCAATAATGGTATAGTTTGCCGTAGATATTCCTGAGGGTTTAATTAAAACCTTTTTATTTGTTAAAGTTCCCCCATCAATAATTTTTATTTCAGAAATAGTATTTTGAATATTACCAACTAAAAATTTGTGAATTCCACTAAGACTGGTAGATGCAAATCCAATAGTATTGATTCCAGATGAATAATCATTAAAATTATTAAAAAGTCTTACTGTTTGATTATTGTCTACTTTTACGTAATAAGAGGAATTATCGACTAAAGACGACAATCCAATACCGATACTTATATTGGAATTTCCATTATTCCTGTAAATTACTTCTTCTCCACTGTTTAAGTTGTGATCTGACAAAAATGTCAATTGTGAAGTAGTTGTACTTATACCTCCACCACTACTAGTCGATCTTCCATCAAAAAGAATTTCTCTTCTTCTTCTCACTAAAATTGGTTCAAATTTCCCCCCAACAACATTTCCTCCAGTTACGTTAAGTGATAAAACTTGATCTATATTAAAATTTTGAGAGTCAACAAATATATCAGTTATTGTTCCTGTTACAACTGGTTGAACTAAAGCATTAGTTCCAGAACCAGATGATAATTCTATTTTTGGAGGATTAATTACATCATATCCTTGCCCACCATTCAATACTTGTAAAGATTCAATCGGTCCGTAGTAAATTTTATCGTAAGTTTTGTAGTTAGAAATTTCAACTCCATTAATTAACATTCCAGTTGATCCTGGAATAGTTTTTTCAGAAACTCCATTTTTAATGTTTGGAGATAAAGAAAATTTCTTCAGTACTTTGGAAGAATCAATTTGTTGAGATTTTTGAGAATATAAGATAAATTGATGTGTTCCTATCCCAGAAGTTGGAGAAGAAAATTGTAAACAATTGTTAGTATCACCTACGAATGAAGAAGAAGTGTAGAGTTTTATATTTTTGGGATTTGATAATACTTCCACATAATATGATCCAGTTTCTAATCCGGATAATGGAGCAGAAACGGGTTCATAAAAAATTCTTTCTCCTGTTATAAATGGGACAGGATTGTCAAAAGAGATTGTCGTATATAAATTTGTTGATAAATCTTGATTAATTAAATTACCAGATACTGGACTAATACTTGCTTTATTTAAGGATTTTGTTAACTGGTAATTGTAAAAATTAGTAAATCCATTTCCATATGAAGGAAGTGAATTTGATGCTACATAAGCATAATCTTCATCAATGTATAAATTTTGAATATCTGAAATTATAGTATCATTTCCATATTTAAAAGGAACTGAGGTACTTCTGGATTTTTTTAATTTTCTTCTTAAAGAATATGTTTTTTGTGAGTCCGAAACAAAATTAAAATTTGATAATGATACTGTTGTCGAATTGATAGAAATTTCAGTATCTACATATGGTATATCTGTAGCAAGAGTTGGATATACAACTTGATTTGTAGAATTATCAATAATTTCTACTAAATCTCCTTTTTTTAATTGTGATTTATCGACTGTTGTTCTTAAATTTACATTAGATCCTGATATTGATTCAATTTGAATAGAAGAACTGGTATTATAAATCCAAGAATTTGCAAAAATTTCTTTGTATGTCTTATTTTGTTCTGGATTTTTAATATTATCCCCAAGATATTTTACTGTTAGAACTTGTCCCTCATCAACTGAAACATATTCGGATTTCTGGACAAAATCGGATAATACTCCTGTTAATCTCAACTCAACATTTTTGGATAAGTCCCCATTTTCATATCCATAATATGTTTCAGTTGATGAGATAATATTGTTCGTTGCTAAAATTTGTTCTGTTACTCCAGAACAATTTAAAAACTGATTGACATTTTTATCAGTATATGTTATCGAATTATTTCCAGATATTAATGTACCACTTTTATCAAATCCAACAGTAGAATCCACTGAAATAATGGAAGACCCCACTTCAACATTTTCCAAACATTTAGTACTTGGAGTAATTTTAAAAGTACCTTCTATAGAAGTATTGTCTTCATATCCAACAAATAAGGATAACTTAAAATATTGAATTCCTTTTCTTGTAAAAGGTTCTACAGAAGATATTGATGCCTTTGTAGAGACATCATTGGTTTTGAATATGGTTTGTCCAACTAATTTCAAAGGATTTCCAGATATTGCTTCAGCAATTACAATTTCCCTTCGGATAAATTCTGCGTCAGAAGGTTTTATTAATTGCTCTTCTAAGTTGATTATCTTGGGAGTTTCTCCATACAAAACATTAAATAAAATTCTAAACGATTCATCAGTTCCTTTAGACTCATAGAAAGATCTTGCTTCTTTGATAAAATTACCAACGTTTAAGTTTGAATCAAAGACTCTTTCTTCAAATCCTGGAGCAAAGGTATATTTTAATTTTTTATAAAATTCTTTTAAAAATAATGAACTTAAATTTTCAATTTTTGAGTTGGCATTATGTGCTGCAGATACTGACTGAGTGAATACTAATTCTTCTTGATTTAAATCTGAATGATAACTTGTAATTCCACTGAATCCACGAATACATCCCGTAAAAGTATTTGTTGTTAATCCAGTATAACTAATGATCTCATCATCAATTTTTAATAAACCGTATTGATTGGGAAATCCTTTAGTACTAGAAACATTAATTATATCATCATCAGAATCTATTGCAGAAACAAGAGTCGTACCACCAACTACTACTTCTGGAGTTAAATTATCTAATTTAATATATTGGTCAAGATTTTCTGCAATATCAACTGGACCACCCTGGTATTCTTGGGAGATATAATACTGTTTCAAAAAATCAACTGTCTTTGGACTTTCATCCAAAATAAAGTCTGGTAATTGATTGGTAATAATATCTTGAATCTTTACTCTAGATTCAAATCCAGTTTGTATCATATTACTCTCTAATTAAATTTCCGTTTGAATAACTTGATGTATAATAGTCTCTGGTAAATACTGTTCCAGAGATTTCATCGCCAGAGGAAATAATATCCTTTATCATATTTATTTTGCTTTTGGAAATATCCAAATTCAAATAAAGATCTTTTAAACCGACAACATCATTGGATTCTGGGAATGCCTGAATTTCAATGATGTTGTTTGATTTTGATGTCGATACAATATTAAGTGTAGATAAATTTATTTCTCCCTTAACATAATCTACAGTTCCAGCAGATTTTGAAACAATTCTTACTGAACCATCACTCAAATTTTTAACAACAGACAATGTTCCAGTTTTCATATCCGGATTTGGAACATCTGTCAAATAAACAGTGTCTGGTTCAGATGCAATTTTAAATCCAGTAGATTTAATATTAAATCCATTTTCATTTACATGGAATTGATTTCCAAAGCAAAGTTCATATTGAGCAAATTGATTTAATAATGCAACCAAATTTCTTCTTATTTTTATTCTTGTAATATTTGATGTTATAGCACTATCCGTACTGTCTATAGTTCTCAATAACTTACTATACCTAAATCTTCCTCCAAATTTATTAACATCCAACGAATTTGCGTAGTTTGTCAGTGAATTTGATACTTTTGATTTTAGATCTTTTGCAGTCGTTATTTTAGAATCATCGTAATAAATATACGATTCCAATTCAACATAAAGAATTTTAAGGTCAACAATTTTCTGATTAATTCCCGAAATGGAATATTGTTTTAATTGTGATAATATTCTTGATTTATTAAAATCGGAAACAAAGTTTCCATTCTTTGGTTTAATTGATATCTGTACTGTCCCGAATTCTGGAGGATCTAACTCCTCTCCACCAACAATCGATACTGATTCCGTATCTGGATATATTTTTTTGATGATTGATTCATAATCACGTCCAGTAACCGCTCTATTTTGAGCAGCATAAATTCTTGGGGCATAATATTTAATCGATTCTAGTGTCTCAATATCAGATCCATTTTGAGAAGAAGATTCTGTTGTTAACGTAAAAGGTTGAGTGGTAAGAAAACTATCATTTTCATCAACTATTACTCCAGAGAAAGAAAATGAAGATGCTCCATTACCACTCTTCCCATTTGTAGTAATATAATTTACTGTTATAATTTCTCCAGATTGTAATTTTCTTCCAATTAAACCATCACCAAATAAAAGTTCATATTTTTCATCTTGAATTTCTTGTATCAAATAAATCAGAGAGTCTTTATTTACATTAATAATATCATCTACTAACTTATATTCTATTCCAAGGCCAAGTTCATTTTCTTTTTTGACATAAACTTTTATTGATGAAGTATCAATATATGAATTGTTTAAAATAAATCTTTGATCAAGTGATCCATCAAAAACAAATTGTTTGGTTAAAAAAGTACCTTGATTAATTTCTATATTATTAAAAACCGATCTTCTTGCGTTAATAGTATTACCATCACTATTAAAACTAATGTCTTCTGCGGGTGCTTGTATATCCTCTAGAATAGAAAAAACATATGATGTATCATTAACATCTCCTACGCATACCAAACCCTTCTTGAGAGTCATTGTGGGGGTAGATGTTCCATATACATCTACAGTAAAAGAAATGGTTGCCTTTGCAGAATTTCTAGATCTTGGAACATATCCTATGTTTCTGGCAAGAGAAACAACATTTTCTCGAAGAGTGGCAGAATCCAAAAAGGATTCATTCACGATCATATTTGAGTTAAATGCCGTGATATAAGTATTATATGCTAACGTATCAATTAACACAGAAAAGTTAGAACCTTCAAAGTCAAATCCCGTGAAATCAGAGTTTGCACGAAGATAGTCTTTGATAGATTCTTTTATCTGGTCAAAATCTAGATTTGTAAACTTTGTAAAAGGCATATTATCTTGTTGCCTCTAATAGGAATGAATATTCTTGTGTCGGAAACTCTTGCCCAATAATATCAAATATAACAGTTACTTCAAATTCGTTACGATCTGGTCTAGGAAAAACCTCAACCTGTAAATTATCTATTCTAGGTTCAAAATTTTCAATTGATGTTTGAATTTGATCACTAATTACTGATGCAGTACCAAAATCAACAAATTCAAATAGACTTCCTCTTATATCTGATCCAAATAATGAATTAAAAAACTTTTCAGTGGGAATTGTCTGAACAATATTTCTCACAGATCTACGAATGGCAGCCTCATTTTTTAAGACTGGTAGATCTTTTGTAATAGGATGAGGCTCAAATGATAAACTAATATCTTTAAATGCTCTAGATATCCTCCGAATTGCCATTTTGACTAGAGTTTTCTAAATTTATTTATGCCATGTTCTTAAAGATCGATATTTTCAGTCAAATTTTGTGGTTTTTCGTCCTTGTCTGTATTTTTGTAGTCATCTGTTACCTCACGAATCAATTTTTGATGCTGATGATTTGCTAAATTGTCTAAAAAATCATGATTCGGTTCCATTTTTTTCCTCCTTTTGTCTTTCTTTTGATGTTTTCCAAAAATATTCATCCTCACGACCCATTCCGAGTCTATCAAACCCATTTTCAACTTGATAATACTGGGTAGAAACCTTAAAATCTGGCATTTTTGGTTCCATTGGTGTCAGACTATTGTCGAAAATGCGTAATCTATTGTTTGGATAAAGTGCATACTGACCATTATTGAGTTCAATAAGGTTGTGAGATTTGTGTTCTGCAGGATTTTCACTTGTTGCCCAGTCTACGTAGTCTGGATCATGGTGATAATTGTCAATGGTGCAGACATAAGTGCCCTTTTGAGTGCCATAATCACGAGTATAACATTCAAAATCCATACTACCAATAAATTTTTTGTCAATACTCACTACACCATAATCCATACAATTCCAGAATTGTAAATTTGGTAAATTCATATCAGGATCAGGTAATTCTGGACGAGATAAAAATGCACTAATTGGCAATTTATCATACATTGCCGCATATTCTGGCAAATAAGTCTCAAAATAAAAAGCACGTCCAGGAATCGACTTTGCCGATACCCAGACGCCCTTTACAAATTCACCATGTCCATTCTGATGATCAGTGAGGTATTCTTTGCGAACCCATACTTCTTGTGATGGTAAATTGGTGATTAAACAACTCATTTTTTCTTTTTACGTTTGGCACATTTTTTGGGTGTCAAAATACCTTTATATCGTTTGTCTGGTCTTGACTTCCCATTCTTATGTATCCAACGTGCCATTATCCTTTACCTTGTCCCCTATACATCTTACGCTTTCCATTACGAGACGTAGCGGCATACTTAGTATGCTTACCCTTCCCCTGACGAGTATTTTTGGGTTTACCAGGAGTCCACCCATCTTTTACTAAACCAACTTTAGAACGAACTGCCATAATACTCCTTAAAATTCATACATTTTTGTTTCAAGATCTTGAGGTCTTGGAGAACCTGTCTGATAAAACTCTACCGACAGGTCCTCCATAATATCAAAGTATTCCTCCTCAGTCAATCCCTTATAAAGAACTTTTCCTTTATGGAGAATTGTATACTTTGTCATTGACATCAAATCACACGAGTCTTCTCGTGACCAACGCGGATGCGAGGATCACACCAAATCTCAAATCCTGCTTCCTTTGCATCGAGACAGAAACTTACATCCTCTCCACACATATCTTGAACTTCTCCAGATTCAAAGACTTGCATCTTAGGTGCAAACCATGGATACTTCATTTCAGAATGCTCAAAGACTCCGTGCTTAATCAAAAGCCATCCAAATCCTGCATAATCAACGGTGAAAGGTTTGCGACGTTTTGAAATACTCTCAAGTGTTTCGTGATTCATAACACCACCGTTGTTGCGGAAATCTTCCTCCTCCATCCAGTGTGCAACACTTGTCGTGCGACCATCCTCAGTACAATACCATCCACTGGCAATGTCCTGATCCATCAGCACCAATTGAAAGAACTTCTCTGTGTTGAATACAATATCACTATCAATCCATAACTGATAATCATACTTCAACTTTCCATCCCAGGGAATTTGATCGGGTCCTCGCAGCACATTCGCACCTAAACATTTGCATCTTGCAAAATTTACCATTGATGAATAATCTTGCGAGATCTGAATACTTGCCCCTGCCTGCACCAAATCAAAACAAAGTTGTACAAAATTTTTGAGATATGTATAGGAAACTCCTCTACCTGGCAAACAAAAGACAATGGACTTGCCTCTTACCATTTCTTTTGCCTTTTCATAGTCCCATTCTTGAGCGCTCTCAGATGGTTTGGGTGCATTTGCTTTTACTGTAAATCCTTTAGCCATAACTGTAAGTAACTACGTCAGTATCATACATCATTATCTATACACTGTCAATCTTCAAGATCTCTGATTATAATACAATCTTTCTCAACCTCGATGTTTACTTCTACTCCCTCGTACCATCCCTTCTCGTCACAGATCCATTGAGGTATTGTTACATAATACTCCCCAGTTACTGGATCGATCTCTACAGTCGTAAAATTTTCTTGCGGATTTTTTTGCATACCTTTGAAATTTGTCATTGATTTTATATAGTAATTTTGATCTTTGTGAACACTTTTTTATATTCGGAAATTTTTTTGTGGACTGTGAAAAAAACATTGAGTTTTATATTTAAAGGTCGCTTTGGGTCGTTTATAGCTTATGGGGACCCATTGATTTTATATACGGGGGGGCATAAAAACGAACGAACTGCTGTTCACGAACGAATGGGGGAGTTAGTGTTAGTAACTCCCCACAATCTCAATACCGATCTAACAGAATGTGGAGATCTCTAAGTGCAGTAACTCGAATCAGATTGTCAGGTGACTGATCAGGATAGATCTCCTGATTGTTCACTACCGACTCCAACTGGTGGTAACGGTAGGAGACCGCATCCTGCAGCATGAGCAGTTGGGTGGGGGTCAGGTTGAGAACGACGGGAGTGATTTTCATGAGGTGTCTGTGGTTAACGACTTCCTAAGTCTACAGGAGAGGGAAGGGCACCCGTGAGTCGGATGCCCGATCGTTACATTCAGTAACCTAACCAGACTAGGAACTCACCCGTGTCTACGGGTCCGAAGTGGGCAGTGGTTCCATAGTCTGTACGGAAGTCATCCCATAGACCGTGATCCTTTGCTGCCTGGCAAGCAGTGCTCCAACGGATTGTGCCATTGGCAGGGTCGGTGCAGTTCCAGAGGATCTCAGGGAAGGTGGGGAAGGTCATGAGGTGTCTGTGGTTGACTCCTGAATTCTACCATAAAAGGGGGAGGGATTAACCTCCCCCGTAGGATCACCCGTTAGGTTGCCACTGGCAGAGTGTGAGTGCTTTCCAGACCTTACGGGCATCTTCAACCGACAACTCCACAATGTCGTTACCGATTGTGAAAACAATAAAGTCGGCAACCTGTTGGAAGGTTGCCAGATCCCCTGCAGGAGATTCGAGTGTGTGGGTCATGAGGTGTCTGTGGTTGACTTCTGAATTCTACAGGAGGGGGGTCGATCTGAAAACCCCCCAAGTGGACACCCTACCGATTGGCACGTCTCCGAAGTTCGGTGCCATAGGTTGCTGCCTGATCACTGTAGAACCCCTCAACCATGGGGTCATGACCTCTCCAGAGTGCTTCCACCTTGCGGCAGTCCCTGGCAGCATACCAGAGTTCAGAATCGGTCATGCTCTTGGCACGGTCCTCCCACTGTTGGAAGTCCTCCGCAGTTGCATGTCTGCGAATCGGTCGGTAGGTCATGGGGTGTCTGTGGTTGACGACTCCCATACATTACCATAGATCTCCCCTTTATGGGGGGATTCTGCCGTGCAATCCAACCACAGACACAAAACGACACAATCCCCCTAGAAAGGGGAGAATCCCCTTAGGTGTCACCGATAGGATACAACAGGCAGTGTAATTTCAGCATTGTGAACACACATTGTTGTGTCCCCTAGAAATGTCCTACCCTGCACAATCTTGTGGTTAATTTGAGTTTCAAGGCAACGTAACTTTGCCTCCTTGTTTAGAACGTGCTGGCAGGCAATAAAACCTAGAGAGGTGAGAAAAACACCTAGAAAGAATGGGGTGGAGTTTTTCATTGTTTCAACCCTCAGAATTGTTGGAAGGGCAGTGGATGATTTCTGTTTTAAGTTCAGAATCTACCAGCATTTCAACCTGGCAGATACCTGGAGAAATTTCGTCAGTTCCAATAATGGCAACAGTGAGAGTTGAAAGAAGTGTGGGAATCATGAGGTGTCTGTGGTTGACGACTTGCTAAGTGTAGATCACACAATCC